>Ga0102963_1000631_pt1 | contig 15100 bp, 21 predicted proteins | sample SalPon2_C_H2O_MG_2_FD_84522 | JGI IMG/M metagenome (GOLD analysis project Ga0102963, IMG submission 84522) | Salt pond water microbial communities from South San Francisco under conditions of wetland restoration - Salt Pond MetaG SF2_C_H2O_MG | ecosystem: Environmental > Aquatic > Non-marine... | reverse complement strand
GGGCAGACAAAGATAGCGGTCACGCCTGTTGCTTTGCACTCTCGTAAAGTCTTGACAGCTATCTGGTATTGGTCTGGTCGGTATTGTCCATCAGAAACAATCACCAGAACCTTGACACCATCTTGCCAAGTCAAACCAAGCAAGCCATCAGTTGCACTCCAAGCTTTCTCAAACTCCTCAGTTCCGTCAGTTGCCCGATAGATATTTATGCTGTCGAGCCTTTGACCAGTTCGTAGTGCAGGGAAAACTCCCTCGCCAAAATAAACCATAGAAGTCTTGGCTTGGATTCGGCGACCAGCCTCGGAAACAATCCACGCTGTCTGCCCCATAGCTTCCATAGCGTTGGTCATAGAGCCAGAAACATCAACCATAATTCCGAGCCTCAGGGTTGGGTCGTCAGTATGCTTGCGAAGTTTCTGCTTCCACTCTGGCGAAAGCTCCCTAACACCTCTGGCTTCGAGTGCCTTATTCTGAATCGCTGTCTTGACCTTTAGGCGACCACTTGGGTTGTGTCGCATTACAGGAGTGACAGAACGCTCACGATACTTTGCCTTATCGAGAGCCTTGCCAAGTTGAACAGCTTTTGCTCTTTCGTCAGGACTTGGGATTCGAGTTTCGCTAACACTTGACCTGCTTCTACCATCACCCTTTTGGTCGTGGCTCTTGTCGAAGATTACATTGGCAATCTCTTTACGCTCTGCTCGTTTTTGGTTAGCTTGGCTTCTCGACTGAGCTTGCTCATTTTGTTCTTCTAACTCTTTGAGCCTCTTATCCAACTCTTCCATCAGCTCTTGGCTCTTGGCTAGGTTATCCATCAGCTCTTTCATATTCTCTGAGAAGTCGCCCTCAGACATAGCACTCGAAATTCCCTCAGCGACCTGAGCCTCTTCGCCCTCTGACAGCTCGCCCTGATTACCCTCGCCCTCTGGGTCTGCCTCTCGCAATAGTTCTACCCATTTGCGAGCAAGCTCCATAGCGTTGTTGGTCTGAGTTACAGACAGAACCATAAATTCATATGCGACCTCTTCGAGATTCTGAAACAGCTCTTGACCAAGAACCTCGCTAAGCGTTTCGATTACATTGGGCAAGTCCATCTTCGACAGGATACCCGAACGAATACGACCAACCATCAGAACTAGAGTCTGGGCAGAACTCCAAACCTCGCTCTCCTTGCGAACGCTAGATTCGCTCACGCCCTCTAGCACGAAACCAAGTGCTGAAAGCTTTAGGTAGTTAGCCATCTCTGGGAATTCTTGGATACCTCGGAATTCGATACGAGCTTCTTCGAGCAACATAAAGGCTCGGAACTCGGCAGGGTCTAGCTCTTCGACCAGCTTCTTCATATTCCAGTTTGCTGAATTCTTGGCGTGGCAAGCTTCGTGGAAGATAACTCCAATCGCCTCGGCGTTGCTTGACCAGTTGCTCTTATCTAGTAAGTCGCCAACCACCTCTGGGTGCTTACCTCGGAACGCCTTATCAACATTGACCTCAATCTCGGCAGTATCAGCATAGAAACCTGCAACCGAAAAGTTTTGAGCTGAATCCTCGCCACCATAGATAGCCAAGTCGTTTCTGTCTGACCATAGGCGAGCTAGTCGCCCCATCTCTGCACAGCGACCAAGCCAAGCTTCGGGGGTCTGACTAGTGCGAGTAGTAGTTCTTTTGTGTGGTTTGTAGTGTCCCATTTTCTAATCCTTTCACTTGTTAGAAAATATACCAGAAGTCGGGGGAAGTTGCAACAATCCAGAATCGTGTCGGGATCAGATGCAACCTCCCCTCCCCTCTATATCTTTGCAGGCAGAATAGTCAGTCCAGTAATCTGAGTGACAACATTCGCAACGACAGGTCTGTCCATCTCTGGCGAGCAAGCAACCAGATTCTCGAAAGCCCACTTGCTACCAAACAGCTTTTCGTTTTCTCTGAAAGCAAGTAGCTCACGCATTTGTGGCGACCAGCTAGTTTCACCATTGGCAAGTTTGCGACTGAGATTCTGAGAGATAATCACCAAGTCCTCATTCACGCCAAGCTCAGTCTGAGCCAAGTTCCAGTCAGTAGTCATTTCTGCCTGAATTGTGAATCGAGAAAGTAGTGCCTCGCTCAGTCGAACGCCCACAGCGTTTGGGTTAGTTGCACCCACGACATAGAAACCCTTTTTGGCTTTGATAGTTCCACGCTCAGGGTTGGAAGTGATAGTCAATTCTTGGCGACCATCTATCAGGCTATAAACAACTGAAAGAACCTTTGGGTCAATCAAACCAATCTCGTCAATCAGTAGAACCTTGCCCTCTTCGGCAGACTTGACCAACGCTCCATCTACCCACTCGAAGTTTCCACTTGGAGTTTGGACATAAGAACCAACTAGGTCAGATACCTCAGTATCGCCTGAGCCAAGAATCGTGTAAAGCTCTTCGGGGAAGCTCGCCTCGACTAGGGCAGTCTTTCCAGTTCCTGGCTCCCCATACAGAAGAACATACTGGCTTGCTTCCCTCGCCTTGCGAAGAACCTCAACATCTGTAAAGTTGCCCCACTTGCGAGCGTAGTAATCTTCGCCACTTGGTCTTGGGTGCTTACGCTCGCTCATTGGAGTTTCCTCTATCTTGGATTCTGCCTCTTCGACAACTTCACCACTCAGGTCAATCGCTATCCACTTCGACTCCGATTCTACCGCAGGGGTAGCAGGAGTAGTAGCAGGAGTAGCAGGAGTAGCAGGAGTGAATACCGAACTCGTAGTTGGAGTTGGGGTTGGGGTCGCAGTTGTAGCAACCTTTGGCTTGCGAACCTTAGTCTTTGCCTTGCCCTTTTCAGGAAGTGCCTCAGTCAGTTTCTTAGCCTCAGCTTCGTGGTCAAAAGACAGCTTGCCAATTTCGGCAATTAGGTCACGAATTTCTGGTGTGACCTGAGTGTCAATATCAAACTCTCCCTGAAACAGGGAACGCTCTAGTTTCTTTGTCATTATCTATCCTTTCCTTAGACAATTCTCATTCGGGCTTGCTTGATTCGATTTACGACAGCACTCGGAACTTTATACTTGTCGTTGTAAAGTTCGAGCATATCTCTGTCTGTAATCTCGACAGAAAAAGTCTTTGCTACTTTGCTAAAACTCCAAGCTCTGGTGAATCCCTTTGGGTAAGGATTTTCTCCACGCTCAGCACCCATTGAGTCATAAGATGAAGTTTCACGACTAATACTATCTATCAAAGTCATTATCACCTTATTCGAGTGTTGCTCGGCAGTTGGCTCTTCTAGCTCTTCGACCTCAAAGAAGTTGTCGTAGTAGCCACTATTTTTTCTGCTCCAATAGTCGTCTACGACTGGGGCAGTCTTGCTAGTCTTGGCAAGCTCAGCCAGCTCTTCCATACTTGGCAATCCACTTGTAGTCGGAACTTCAGTTGGGTATGACCAGCCATTACGACTAGAGCGAGCATAGAAGGTTCGAGTAAAGATGAGAGTGTGGTTACGCTTGCGACCAAGCTCATCTGGGAGATTTGGAATAATGATTACTTGGTAGTAGTCGTCAATCCAGCCATCTCTTTGTAGCTCTAGGTATAGAGCCTTGCCCACAACTTGGGCTTTAGTTCCAGTTGTCATTTTCTATCCTTTCGTTTGGAACAAGACAAACATAACAGGTTGTAGATGAAAATGCAAGCGTGTCGTAAAAATTTTTTAAAAAAATAAAACAGCGAGCGCCGCGATCAGACTCGAGGGGATCGTCTATGGCCACCTGGGCAGATTTATATTTATAAAATAAAATTAAAGATCTTTAGCGCTGCCGCGGGCTGCCAGTGGCTAGAAGTAGTCCAGATCTTCATCCAACACAAAATGGGACCTGGTCACTGGAGGAAAGAATGCATCAACGTAATCAATGATGGGTCCCGCGCATTCGCCGCAAACTACCCAATCCTGATCATTCTCATCGATTACGAAAACAAAAAGTTCGAAGCCATCGAGTCCGCCATAGCCAACCCTACCTTCGCAGTCAGTGCACTGAGTGTTAGCGATTTGTTCTGGCAATGCTGTGCCACTTTGTATTGCAATGTCGACGTCGTCTTCGGTCTCGAAGACGTGTAGTTCCAGTGAGCGCATGACTATAGCATACAGCTCTACCCGTCTAGTGATTTGTGCAGCAAGTGATAGTACGTTCGATCGCCCTGCAGCTTATCCCAGAGCTCTTCACCGTCTACCAAAAAGTTCCACCCATCGACGCGAACTTTCTCCAGGCCGTACCGTCTGACCAACAAGTAGGCTAACTGCTTACGCACTTTTAATGTTTTTGCAATCTCGCTAATCAGCAGTAGATTTCCTGGGTGGGATCTTTTAAGTTCTTTAATCCGTTCACCAGGAATGGCTTTGAAGAGCTCGCCCCTAGGCACCAACTTACCGTAAGGCTTGCCGCTTCTCTTACTGATCCTGATCGGTTCAGTCTTGATGCGACCAGTTTTTATCCAATAACTTATTGTGTACCGCGAGACATGAGCAATGCGGGCCGCTTCGTCTATCGTCAAAAGATCTTGTTGATGCATGCCGTTATTGTAGTAAAAACAGCACGCTCATACAAATCAGGCCGCTAGCCTTTGCCCGCCATCCCGCAGAGGGTCTCCCACTTGCCGCACGTCATGCATTCTTGTGCGTAGCAGCGCTCGTCGGAGCAGCTGTCGTGCTCGTGCCAATACTCTTCAGTGTGCTGTTGATCGCAGCATTTTAGGTTTACATTAGCCATGGCATCAGTGTAGCACGTTACGCAACAAAAAGCAATAAAATTAGTGATCTTCCAGGATCCTGGTCTCCAGTAAGTCCCTGGTGATCCCATCAACAAAGATTGTTGCATGCGCATTGTGCATTTGCTCTGAGATCACGTAGCCAATGCGGCCGCGGACCTGGTAACCATTTCGCATAAATATATTTCCATCGTCGTCTTCAAACACTGTCCAGATGTAATGAACTGGTGTTTTCATGACTTCAACCCACTGATCCCCTTCATGCTCCAGCAGCAGGCCATTGAATCTTGCGTTTTTTATAAAATTGTTTAGTTTTGGCTGGTGTTGGTGCCACTGATGCAAAGGCATGTGCTCTTCGACGTATTGATAGTCATCAATGTTGAATTCTTTACTCATCAGCTGTGTAGTCCTTCTTCTTCTCGGGTTTTACTACAGGGTCCAGTCTATCCCAGTCTCCATGTGGAGACCCTTGGTAAACCTGGCCCGTTTCGCGATCGACGAGCAACCACTTGGTGGGGCTCTTGGTGGCTACCGTCATGATGATGTAGCTCTCGTGCTCTGGGTAGTGATGGGCTGAGCGATCACCCGTTACGTCGTTAAGCAAGGTTAAACAGTCCTGTATCTCTAGCGAGCCTCTTCAGGGTATTGACATCTGGCAGGCCGTCAGCGTCCTTACCCACGTATCCTATCATACGTTGATACCTAGCGCAAGCCGCGACCGTTGAGGAATCCCACTTTCCTGGTGTAGCTCCACGTAGATCCGTTAACGTAGCTAGCGCTAACTGAATAACTTCAATCTTTTTGTTACGGTCTCCAGGCCTGATCTCTTTCTCTAGGCGCAGCAATTGAGGTTCGCGAGCCGTCTCCTCAATAAACTTGAGCTCCTCCGACTCAACCTTTGTGCGTCCTCGATCCAGGATCTTTAACATTTTTCCTAAAAAATTAACCATGGTTAAGGCGGACGGTCTGCAGAACCCCAGGATCTCACTTACATGTCGAACTTTCTGATGCACGCCGTCTTTCTGTTGATGCGTTGTAGATCCAACAGTGTTTCCTTCAATGGTTATGAACTTGCCGCTGTCATGGAATTCGCGGACATCAGTAACAATTCCACAGTGTGGCATTCCAAATGAGTCTGCTGCGTGCCCTGTGTTTGATGAAAAATTAAAAACAGCAATGTCTCCCGCTTGAGGAACTCTGAACACCAGGCCGCTGCGAAAGTATTCTGCGAGCGCCGACGGGGTATACGTAAAAGCAGGACCCTTAATGTCCGCCTCCCTGGCACAGACGTCAATAAAAGCCCCCGCCCATGGTTGAGAGTCGTAGCCTACTTTCTGGCCAAACTTATTTCTTCCATTGAGATCTACTGTGTATCCCAAGTGCTGTTGAGCTGCTTTTATAAAACGCTCGGCAGCGCTGGGGGCTGCGGGGTTTTTACGAAACATTAATCTCTCCCTGCAAATGTAATCATGAACGCAGCTCTTGGCTCAGAAGCCTGAACTGAATGCATCGTTCCAGCTGGTGCGAAGATCGCATCGCCTTTCTCTAGAACTATATCATCTTGATCTTCAAAGCGCCACACAACAGATCCTTCGCACAGTACAAAGACAGAGTCCTTAGGGTCCGCGTGTATTGGCCAGTCTTCATCTCCAGTGGCAAAAGTTACGTAAGCATAACTTAGATCCACTTCTAGTTCATTGAAGAGGCGGCCAAGTAGCAGGCTGTACTTGGTTGCTTTGCGCATGATGGCCTCTTTGTCATCATCTGTGATCGTCGCACGTACGTAAAAATCTCTTCTGTGATCCAGATCGCCGCGTTTCCTGGACGCTTCTATTAATGCAATAAAGTCAGCCCAGCCTGGTTGGTGCTCGGGGTAAAAGCTTGGCAAATGCTGAACGATCCTCCGTTCAAGCGCGTCTTGAAGTAGCTCTCTGATGTTAGCCAAAGTCTCCCCATCCTGCCATGGCACCGTCTGGATGAGCGGTTTTAATGAACGTTGGTATCACATATCTTACAGGACCAGGCTTTACGGTTCGCACGCCGTGCTGATATTTCTCTGTTCCTGGAAAGATGATCAACGAGCCCGCCCGTGGTTTTACCTCCAGATTGAAGTGCTCGAAGAAGATCTCGCCGCCGTTGTAATCGTCGTTAATGTACAACACTGCGGCGTATTCCACAAGTTTGTCGGAGTACTGATCGTAGTGAGACTTCAACTCCGAGCCCTCGTACATCCGTTGATAGACCGTAAACCCAGTTACGTCTAGCGGGCCGACCTGGTCAAAGATCCTGGACGCCCGTTTATGGAAAGTTTCTCGTAGATGATCCGAGCCGACCCCGATGTTTTTATCCGCCCAGTCGTCAGTTACCTCGAGCAGGCCTTCTTCAACCAAGTTCTCGATGTCATCGCGGCCGAACTTTTCAAGAGAGTTTTTACGCATCTCCGCCAGGTAGCGTGCGGACCAATCTTTTTCGTTAAATGTTAATAGTTCTTCTTCCATTTGGCGGATCTCGCCAGGCGTCGCAAAATCTGGAATTAGAAAGATTCTTGGTTTTAGGGGTTGTACCCAGAAACCAGCTCGATTTATATCATCCCTGTTGAGTGCGGGGTCTTCTTTACTGGACATCAGGATTGTAGGGGCTCTTAAAATCTGGAATTTCTAGTGGCGTATCTTCAACAGGATCTGGATTGATGCCCGTTTCAAGTTCGATGAGATCTGTTAGCAGGTTATGAGCGCTCTGAGCAAGAGCGGTTAAACGAATGTGCTCGTAACGATCCTTCGCGTTACTGATGTCAGCGGTTAACGATTTGTAGTGTTCGCGGGCCGCGCTAACAATTTTTGATAAATCTTTACTCTCCCCAGGCATCCGTTACTCTTCTTCCTCTTTTGTAGTCATCGCGGGCCGTTCTTCGGTTTCTTCAATTACAACCTCGGCGTCTATAACCTTGGCACCGTCTTCGTGAAGTGTGGCGGCAGCGGCGGCAGCACCAACTGCTAGACGCTCGAGCCGTTCGGCGATTACTTCAGCAGCGGGCCGTACGTCAAGAGTTGCGGTCGTATCGATTTCATATCCGCCCCTAACACCAGCGCGGTCTAGGATCTCGGTTGCTGCTTTCAGCGCTACAGGTTCGCTCTCAGCAAACTCCATCAGCTCTTCAAGCTTGTCAACAGCAAACGGTGCAGCTTGCGTTAGTTTCTCGCGGGCCCTCTCGATGTCGTCGGAGGTTTTAGATTTCAGAGATCGGAGGTGAATTCTGCACAGGCCGTCATCAACTGAACGCCCCGAAGCCCAAAGCATGCATCGAATACCGTCATGTTTTATCTGGCGGCAGCGGTGAGGAAGTGGAACAGGCTGGCGTTTATCAGAAGACGGTCCCCCTTCGGCTTGCTCTTTTAGGTATTTTCTTGTGGCACCAAGAACCCAGGGCGGAACAAGATACTCCGTTGAGTCCTCGGCGAGCAAAGCTTTACCCGTTAGGTAATCTGAATTGTTATCGGTGGGGGTTACAAGTAGTGGACGCTTTTCAGAAAGAGACTGGATGCGGCGCTCGCGAGTGGAATCCGCGCTTCTTACTTTCAACAGGCCGCTGGACGTTCCGTCGTTGGTATAAACAGTTTCCCAAATTAATTTAGACCTGCGGAGGATTCCGCGGTTTTGAAATGTATCTTCGCAGACGCCTCGGTCTAGCTCTTCAATGCCAAGTTCAGAGAGATCGGCTCGGTGGGCTGCGGGAAGGTCGATGACTAGGCTGTTTAGGTCTAGCTCGCCGCCATTAGATTCTACCATGTGTAATCGCTTTTTGTCAAGAAGTTTATGTAATTGTTATAAACGTAGCGACCAGGAAAAGGGAAGACGACCCGCTTAACTGGGGAGAGGACTTGTAAACGGGCCGTCTTCTCCATCAATTGTAGGGTAAAGTTACTTGGTTGAGTTTCCTGGACGCAAATCATGGTACCAATTGTACGGTACTAATTTTTATGTTATTAGATCTGGGGACGAATTTTTGCGCGAGGAGAGGGTGAGCGATGGGATTTTGTGCATTCATTAAGCACTTTTCCCTTTTTCACCACTTTCCTCCACTTCAACGTCATACTTTTTGAATCGTCCAAAAGCATCACGAATAATACCTTTAGCCATGAAATAAGACTGAACGCTCTTAAGGGATCTCTGCTGAAGCCACACTTCGTAAGCTTCGACTTGACTCACATAGCCAGGCCTTGGCATAAATAGTTTGCCCACATTGATCCAGTTGTAGAGAGTCTTTGTACTGACCCCTAGCTCTTCTGCCATGAGGGGGATCTTCACCCAGTCGTTGTTCATTGTCTCTCCTAAAAGCGAACCGCCCCAACATGCTAACACATTGAGGCGGCTCTTCCTGCGCTAATAGCTAGTTGCAGGTTCTCTCTCTCCCAAGAGAAGTTTTAAATTTTTGGACTCCCCTGGGGGACCGCCATTCTATATTCTGGCCCGTTCAAAGCCTTCTTCCCGAACGGCCCCCTCAGGAGGGTCGGTTATAGTCTACTACTACTTCTTCTTCTTTGAAGCGGAAGTGGAAGTTGACTTCTTCTTTGGTGTAGCTGGACGCTCCCAGGGAGTGCCATCCTGCACCAAACCATCACCATCTCCATCCTTGGCATTTGCTTTGTAGCCAGTTGCCTTCTTAGGTGCTGGCTTTGCAGTTGCCTTCTTTGGAGTGGCTGAAGCTGTCTTTCCAGTGGAAGCTGGCTTCTTTGCAGCAGGCTTTGCAGCTGGTTTAGCTGGAGCCTTCTTAGCTGCTGGCTTCTTAGTTGGCTGGGAAGGGGTCTTCTTGGCAGCTGCCTTGACCTTCTCAACCTTGGATGCCTTCTCCTTAGCTTCGACATCAGCCTTCCACTTGGCCAGTTCGGCCTTGCGCTTTTCGGCCTCGGCCTTCTCTGCCATCTTTGCAGCAGCAACCTGTTCGGCCTTCTCCTGCGCTAGCTGGTAGGTAAGCTTCTCGCTGTAGGAGCCAGTTACCGCCTTGCGGAACTTTTCCCATCCTGAGATCTTTGCCATAACTTATTTTCCTAACGTTAGTTTTGGTATCTGCATACTATCACGATTAATAGTTATGCAGCTCGGCATTCGGCACACCAGAAATAGGTGAGCCCTTGGTCTTCTTTGTCATCCGTTAGGTAGTGCCCGTCTTGGCTCACCCTAACTGGATATAGTTTTGTTTCTTGCTTGCAGACATCACACTTTTGTTCGATCAGCCACACTCGCTTAGAAGTGAACTCCTCTTCGCCTAGTGCTTCCATCGAAGCAACGATGCCACGTGGTAGTGCATGCTTAGCGCCAGAACCATGAGACTTCCTCATGAAGTACCGAGTATTTGGCACCTCGATGACTGGTCTTGGTGTGGCGCATGGGCATGATAACTGCCCTGGCTTACAGTAGTGACCGCCAGTGTAGTCGTTAAAGTGGTGTCTAGACATAGCGTGTCCACAAATACAGATACGCCTATCGAGGCTTCTTGGCTCTTGCTTATAAGCAGCATTAGCCATGCTCACCTCGTCAAGGTCTAGATCAAATTCGTCCACTTATCCTCCAAATGTTGCAGTAGTGTTGTCTGGTCCACCTTGGGACTGAGTTGCACCAGCGTACATTCCCATCTGGGTTGCAAGCTCTGCATAAATTGGGTTGGAGATTGCAGCAGCAATCTTGGTACCCTGATCAATAATCAGTGCCTGAATGTTGTCGTCATAGTTAGCAGCTGCTTCTTCATCAACTACTGGTACCCACTCTTCACCATTGTGAATTGCAGGAACGCCCTCACCATAGGTCAACACGTAACCCATCTGAGTGCCCAAGTACTCGAAAGGATTTAGCAAGATACCATCTGGATCACGAACAATACGGAACCCACGCATCTGACCTGCGCCTTCTTTGAACATATTTCCTTCTTTCGTTATTTACCGCCAAGGAACTCCAGTTCCTCGGTTCTTCCTGGAACACCCTTGTCCCAAACCGTACCGTTGTAGTGATATAGGTCACCACGTAAATTTTGATACCAACCTGCCACATCTATAGTCACAGCTTTACCTCCCGTGAGAAACTCTGGAAGATCTCCTTCTTCCTCATATCTTCGTCTCATCTCATCAAAAATCGGAGTATTTTCTACTTTCATCTCATACGCACTTACCGAAGTGCCCAGCTCATTCCATTTCTTTTTAGCCTCAGTGCTTGCACCAAAAATATCTTGCCCTGGATATTTCCTATGCATCTCATTCAGTTTGGCCCAGGAGTCCGTGTAATCCAAGAACTCCATCTGCTCTCCCACATTCTTAACTAGTTGACCATCAAGAATCTCTCCGTAGATTCTTACCTCTTGTTCTTTCCACATGTCTACACCTTAACATCACTTCTACTTAAATGCAAACAACCATACACATTACAGAGTCTCTACTTCTCGGTCCTTGTTGATCCAGAGATAGAATTCTATTATATCACTTAAATTACTTATTTACTTACAACCATACAAATTACAAAGTTAGCAACTTTATTTTAGGTAACCCCTAACACACGCGCACACGCGTAGTACCAAACTAAGTTGTTTACCCTGTAACGTGATATAGTACTAAGTAATATTATCAAAAAAATCTCTCCACCTTTTTACATTTCTTGATAATACAAATCTCAGATATTATCAGAAAACAAAAAATGCCTCTTCCCCTTTTTCATTATCAACAATATCGGCGTCCATACTTTTCTCCGCTAATAATGCCCCAAAACACAGGTACAAAGCAGACCTATAAAATAGTTCTATGGCTTCCGAACGTCTACCACAAGCGTCCATCGCAACAGCTCTTCGCCGCTTAGAGCTCTGCTCTTATGCTGTTCAAGAGATCCACACAGAACTAGAAGAGCCCAGCGATCCAGAAGCCAAAGCAGATCTTATTCTTGCAACAGAGCGTCTAGTGTCTGAAACTATTGACTTCTATTCAACCGTTCGCCGTTACGTCTGGGGAGAGGACGAGGAGCAGGATTTCTACCTCTCCTCTAAAGACGAAGATGCTGATTAATTTTTCAAACCTTCTCACTACTGAAGAAATCCAGCAAGTACACACTGCTATCCAAGAGTTGCCCCCTACTTCTTTCTATCCTCACGAGTTAGGGCGTCTAAATATTGAAGATACCGAGACTCCGCACACACTAACAGAGCGTCTAACATCTCTAGTAAATGACGTTATAAGCCCCCCAGAGCCTCTAGAAATGGTTTGGCCGCCTTTAATCGTAGAATATGCCAAGCAATACGGAGATCCTCACCTACCGCCGCATTTTGACGGTGATTCAACAGACTTTATTATTGACTACCAACTCGAATCAAACACAACGTGGCCCATTGGCATAGATAAAAGCATCCACGAACTAAAAGATAACGATGCCGTTGGCTTTAATCCCAATAAAAACATTCACTGGCGTCCAGAAAAAACTTTCCTTCCAGGTGAATACGTGAAAATGATGTTCTTTAGGTTTAAAAACCCCAACAACCCCTCAGATAACTCGCACCTTCCCCACCATCCAGAGGACCCCATCTTTTCAGAGGTTGCAGCTTATAGAGCTAGTTACGGGGAAATCTAGGCGGAAACATTGCCTTTACAACAGCCTTCCTAATCTCCGCCTGACGAACATCGTCGTCTGCACTTTCTTCTAGTGCCCTCTCGACTTCGCGTCTAACCCATTTAGCGATGACGTAAAACGCCCCAAAAAAGAGAACTAGTGCTCCAGCAAGGAACACTAGTAATATCTCAAAAGGGCTCATACATCAAGTATAGAGCCAGGTACATCTACTTATTAGGCCCGCCAGACCAACCCTTGAATAGATCTTCAATGTTGTCCTTGGCCTTCTGGCCTTTCTTCCACTGCCTATAGGCAATTCCAAAAATTCCTATAACTAGTACGTTCAGAGTAACTGACAGCGTCAGCAGTACTGTAATTAAAGTTTCCATATTTATATCCTACCCTCCTTCCGCAACTCTCGCAACAACCTAGCTTCGTCTCTAATCTTTTTACTCACCATTCGACCATGCTCATTTCTTTTAAGCCTGCATGGTTCGCACTTACAGCCAACCTTACCTTGACTACCCCCACCATGCTCTATAGCCCTACCAACTTTTATTGTATGGCACATGTTACAGCTTAGGTAGTAGTCGTCTGCCCTAGCTTCAATCTCTTCCCAGCTATGTCCGTAAAGTCCTTTTGCTGGCATCCAAGTTGGCTCGTATGTACCCTTAGCATAAACGTAGACATGTGTAGGGTTATCCTCAGCAGTCTTACCGCAATCGCACTTACCGCCGAGCAGGGCGATAAACCTTTGTCTCTTTGCTTTAATTTTCTCAGCAGCTCTCCTGCTTATTTCATTTTTATACATGGCTACAGACTATACCAACCTATTTATTTTTGTAAAGTGCTACTTTTTGTCTGACTTCTCGTCTTTTTACAAACTATAGCATGCTAGCAACTTAAGGCTAGGGATGTCTTCATACCTTTCTATCGGTTTGCTTCGATCTTTAAAGGTTGTCACACTTATTGAAGTTTGTCAAGTACCAATTAGAAATAGAAACGGCCCAGACAGTTGAAAGGATAGTAAAAACTGTCTAGGCCGCTTCTTATCATAGAAAGGAGTCAAAATGAACACACTAACAACTAGATGCGTCAAAGTGACAATAAACATTGTATAACGAAAATCAGATCATTGCAACCCTATTCTGGTAAAATATTAGAGGGAGAGACCCCTACAAAACAGGAGTCTCGCATGGCAAAGAAACGTAAGAAGCAAAACAACTTCTGGCTTTCAGTCGACATTTTCTGGCGTGTTATCGCCACATTCATCGCATCCGCCCTTGGCGTCATTGGCGCTGGTGCAATCATTGGAGTAGATGTATGGCTTTCTGCTGCCCTTGGTGGACTCCTCGCAGTTGCTAAGGTCGTAGAGAAGCTCGCTCTTGCTTTCCTAGAGGACGGAAAGATTGACCGCAACGAAGTAAACATGATCTTCAGTCAAGTCGTTCGCCTCAAAGAAGCAGATGAAGCTAAGAAGTAACCCAGCCCTTAACGTCTACCTCGCAACATTCCTAGCCTTTGGTTGGCTACTCGCGGTAGATCCGTCAGCCGCGCTCGCTAACGAGGGCGTCCAAGATGAAGCAGCGTCTGTCGCTTATCACAGCCCAAGACCCGCGGAGCTCACCTCCACTCTAAATACAGCCGTTGACCGTGCACCGTTCTACAACGTGACTCTCGACACAGCTTCTGCATCCCAGGCGATCTCTACTTATTCGTCAAAAGTTACCGAGCTCTCAAACAAATACACGTCGCTGAACTCAAACTACACATCTTATATAGACTACGCCGACCAGCTCACAGCTCTCCCAGCTCTTATATCTTCCAGCCAAGAAGTTCTCACAGCTGCCGAAGCTACTCTCTCCGAAGCACAGACAGCTTCCGCCGAAGCCACCGCCGCTCGCGAAGCCCTCGAAGCTGACAAAACTTCCCTCACCACTACCCGCGACGAAAAAGAAGCTGCCTACCAAGCAACTGAAACCAGCACTAACTACTCCGAAACCGAAACATTCGGAAGCGGCTCAGTAACAACCAACCTCCAGTTCCTTGTGAATGGAAGCACCCCTGTTACTACTACAGCCAACTCTGGCATCTCTTTAGTCAATGGAGGGTACAACGGAACTTACGCTTCTGGTGGGTCCATCAAACTTTATAACACCAACACCCCTCTTCAGATGAAGACAGACAGCACTGGCGCTACAACTTTTACTTACGCAACTGGAGCACTTAACGGTTCATTCAATGCATCCGTTGTATTTACTGACGGTTCCACTGGAACTTTTAATGTTCCTAATGGCGTCTCTTCCGAGACCCAACCAGATAGCTACACTTTTCAAGAAACCTATACTGCCCCTTCAGGAAAGTTCATTCAGTCTGTTACCTTTGCACACAACGACTGGTACTTTCTCGACAACGTTGGATTCTCAGGAGCGTCTACAACTTATGACGAGACTGCCTACAACGAATACCAAGCAGCTCAAGCAGCCCTCGACGCTTACCTAACTGACACCTACTCTCCTGCAGTCACCGCCGAGACCGACGCACAGACAGCCGAGACCAACGCACAGTCTGCTTACGATACAGCGTCTGCTAACTACACTCTCTACTCTTCCGAGCAGTACGAGACTGATCTGCAAACAAATAACGATAACTACTACAACGCTTATCTGACTGACAAGAATGATTTTTCATTACTTTTAACGGATGCTGAAACTTTAGAGTCTGAAGCTGAACTTGAAGTTCAAGCTATCGTTGACGAGGTTCCTGCTATCCCATCTATTCCAGACTTCGGGGAACAGTACTACTTG
>Ga0102963_1000627_pt1 | contig 15192 bp, 26 predicted proteins | sample SalPon2_C_H2O_MG_2_FD_84522 | JGI IMG/M metagenome (GOLD analysis project Ga0102963, IMG submission 84522) | Salt pond water microbial communities from South San Francisco under conditions of wetland restoration - Salt Pond MetaG SF2_C_H2O_MG | ecosystem: Environmental > Aquatic > Non-marine... | reverse complement strand
TCGACCTGACATGGCACTCTTCAACTTCACGAAGAAAATACTTGACGGCGAAGAGATTGAAGTGTATAATTATGGCAAGATGAAGCGAGACTTTACCTATGTTGAAGACATTCTTGATGGCATTATGATTGTTCTTCAAAACAAAGATATTGCACCCGGTGAGATTTTCAATATTGGTAATGGCAAGCAAGTTGATCTGATGGACTTTGTTCGTGAGATTGAAAAGAACTGTGGTCGTGAAGCAAAGATCAAGCTTGCACCTAAGCACCCTGCAGATACTCTAGAAACATGGAGTGATGTGAGCAAGCTTGCTGCACTTGGTTATGAACCTAAGGTAGATGTAAAAGAAGGTATTAAAAACTTTTTCGATTGGTATCGTTGGTATCACGGAGTAAACTAATGGCAGATGATTTTGAAAAGTATGTTCCTCCTGCAGAGCCTGAGCAGAAGAGAGAAAACAATACTGTGTCTGAAGCGAATCCTTTTCGCTTAGGTATTGTTGGTCATGGATTTGTTGGTAAAGCAGTTTCTTATGCTTTTCATAATCCTTTGATCGAAACTTTTATTGTAGACCCAAAGTACGATACCACGATTGATCAGCTATTGGATTTTAATCCAGAGTGTACATTTATCTGCGCACCGACGCCTATGAATCCAGATAGTGGATTTGTAGATGCATCTATTGTAGAAGATGCCGTATTGAAATTACTAGAGCATACTGATAGTCTTGTTGTAGTAAAATCAACAATTACTCCGGATGTGATAGATCGAATTTTGAATTCTGTATTTGATGATTCTCTTATTCGTTTTATCTACAATCCTGAGTTTTTGACAGAAAAGTCTGCTTGTGAAGATTTTGTAAATGCAGAGTTTCATGTCCTTGGTGGTCATCCAGATGCATGTCATAAACTTGGTAATATTTACAACTTTTTTAGTATTTGTAGAAGCGATGACTTTGTTATCATGTCTCCGCAAGAAGCATCCTTTGTAAAGTATGCGATTAATTCTTATCTTGCACTAAAACTTACATTCTTTAATCAGTTATATGATCTTGTAAATTATCAAGCTTGTAGTTATAATGTAATCTCTAGAACTGTAGGGAGAGATCCCCGTATAGGTATTGGTCATACTCGGGTTCCTGGCTATGATATGAAACGAGGATATGGAGGAGCTTGTTTACCTAAAGATATCTCTGCTTTCTTAAAGTTTTCAGAAGCTGAAGGTCGAGACGGTTCTACTGTATCATTTGATCTTTTAGAAAAGGTCATTGAAATCAATAATCGATATCGAAAAGATTATGAAGTAGATGAACGTGAGAAAGTAAATAATATTACATTTGGAGAAAAAGATGAGCATAATGGACAAACTGAAGAAGAACAGCAAACTCAAGACAACGGAAGTTCTGTCTGAGAGTAAATTCTTCACTGAGAAAGATATGGTCCCGACAAATGTGCCTATGGTAAATGTGGCACTGTCGGGTTCTTTTGACGGTGGCGTTACTCCGGGTTTGACTGTTCTTGCTGGACCGTCCAAACATTTTAAAACTTCTTTTGCTCTGTTGATGGCAGGAGCATATCTGGAGGCAAAGAAAGATGCTGTACTCTTATTCTATGATTCAGAGTTTGGTTCACCCCAGTCTTATTTTGAACAGTTTGGAATTGACACTTCTAGGGTTCTGCATACTCCTATTACGAATGTAGAAGAACTGAAGTTTGATCTAATCAACCAGCTAGAGAACCTTGAGCGTGATGATGATGTCATTATCGTGATTGACTCTATCGGTAACTTGGCGTCAAAGAAAGAACTTGAAGATGCCATGAGTGAGAAGTCTGTTGCAGATATGTCTCGGGCTAAGGCACTCAAAGGGTTGTTCCGTATGGCAACTCCTTATCTTGCAATGAAGAACATTCCGATGCTAGCAGTGAATCACACATACAAAGAGATTGGTCTGTTCCCGAAAGATATTGTCGGTGGTGGTACGGGCATTTACTATTCGGCAGATAACATCTGGATTTTGGGTCGTCAGCAAGACAAAGTGGGAACTGAGATCAAGGGTTATCATTTCGTGATTAATGTGGAGAAATCTCGTTATGTTAAAGAGAAATCTAAAATTCCTATTTCAGTTTCTTGGGAGGGCGGTGTGCAGCGTTTTAGTGGGCTTCTGGACGTTGCTCTTGCTGGCAATTATGTTGCTAAGCCTTCTGTTGGTTGGTACCAGCGAGTTGATACGAGTACTGGGGAACTGGTCGGACCTAAAGTTCGTCAAGCAGATACCCTTGATGAGGAATTCTGGCAACCGATTCTCCAAGGGTCCGATTTTCCGGAATTTGTAAAGAAGCAGTTTCAGATTGGTCTGCCCACTCAAGTCGATCCCGATTCTATTGTAGAGCAAGATGAAGACGGTTAATCTAGACAAGGTATGCGAACACATTGATTATCAGATGATTCCTGTTGAGGAAGCTGAGAACGATCAAGCGTGGCAGATTCGCATTCTTCGTGGGCAGTTTACTGAGTCCATCATTCGTTACGGCAATGTTTCGTTTGATGGTACTCGGGACTGCTTGACTTTTAATTTCACTGTGATATACTCTCCTGATGAAGAATTGACTTCTGATAATGTTGAGTTGCAAGAGTTTGCTGCTGACATTCTTGAGGATATTTTAGAGACTGCTCATGCAGAAGGATGGTTAATCACTGAGGATAGGAATGGAAATCAATCTTGAACAAACGATCTTACGCAACCTTCTGACGAATGATGAATACGCTCGGAAGGTTGCTGCTTTTCTTTCACCTGAATACTTTCAAGGGGTCTATCAAAACTTATTCAAAGAATTCACCAAGTTCATCGCCAAGTACAATAAGCTACCTACTCAAGAATCTTTTAAGATTGAGATTGATGAGGGTGATCGGCTGAATGAAGAACAGTATCGTCACGCTGTTGAGATCCTGCCCAATATCTTCACGCCAGAAGCCGAGAACCTTGAGTGGTTGATTGATCGTACTGAGAAGTGGTGTCAAGACAGGGCTGTCTATAATGCCGTGATGGAGTCTATCACGGTGATTGACGGCAAGCACCCTACCCTCACCAAAAATGCAGTGCCAGACCTTCTCAGTAAAGCTCTGAGCGTTTCTTTTGATACGAACATAGGTCATGACTACCTTGAGAGTGTAGATAAGCGATACGACTTCTACCACGAACAGGAAGAGCGTATTGCATTTGATCTTGATTTCTTCAATCAGATTACCAAGGGTGGTCTACCTAACAAGACGCTGAACATTGCTCTTGCTGGTACTGGTGTCGGTAAATCTCTGTTTATGTGTCACTGTGCAGGTGCTGTACTGTCTCAAGGTAAGAATGTTCTTTATATTACTATGGAGATGTCTGAGGAGCGCATTGCAGAGCGTATTGATGCTAACTTGCTCAACATTGCCATTGATCAGCTAGAGAATCTCTCCAAGGAGATGTTTCGTGACCGTGTGTCTGACATTGCTCGTAGGACCCAGGGTAAGCTGATCATCAAAGAGTATCCGACTGGACAGGCGAACACGAGTCACTTCCGTGCATTATTAAATGAATTAAAGTTGAAAAAGAACTTTGTTCCTGATATAATCTATATTGACTATCTAAATATATGTGCGTCTTCTCGTATGAAAGGTATGGGTGGTGCAATCAACTCTTACTCTTATATCAAGAGTATCGCTGAAGAGATTCGGGGTCTCGCCGTAGAATTTGATGTTCCGATTGTGTCTGCTACTCAGACAACTCGCTCTGGCTATAGCAATGATGATGTAGGTCTAGAAGACACCTCAGAGTCTTTTGGTCTTCCCGCTACAGCAGACTTGATGTTTGCCTTGATCAGTAATGCTGAACTAAATTCTCAGAATAAAATACTTGTCAAACAGTTGAAAAACAGATATAATGACCCTACGATGAATCAGAGATTTGTTGTAGGCGTTGACCGCTCTAAGATGCGATTGTTTGATTGTGATCAAGCCAGCGACACTTCTGAAGATGATGTGCCTGTCTTTGACAACACGGACTCTGGTCGTAAGATGTCTAACGAAAAGTTTAGGAACTTTAAGATATGACAGACATTCAGCACACAGCACTTGCACTGGGATTTCTAGGTGCTGCTTATATTTGGGGCAGAGTCGTTGGCGTCAAAGCTGGTATTATTGCTACTTTAGAGCATCTAGAAGAAGAGGGTGTGATTTCTTTTAAAAAAGAGGATGATAAAAATGAGTGAAGTGAATCTGATTGCACTAAGCATGCCCAGTGCAATTACTGACTGCCACACTGCAGAGCAACTGGTTGCATATGCTGCTCGGGTGAGTAATCCTACGAATCAGAATAATACCAAGACTGCAGGTAAACTGCTTCGATACCTGATTCGTGAGAATCACTGGTCTCCCTTTGAGATGGTTCACTTGACCATGGAGATCACTACGACTCGGGATATTTCTCGTCAGATTATTCGGCATCGGTCATTCTCATTTCAAGAGTTTTCTCAACGCTATGCTGTCTCTGAAAACTTTGAGAATCGTGAAGCACGGCTCCAAGATACGAAGAACCGACAGAACTCCATTGAAACTGACGATAAGAATCTTGCAGAGCAGTGGAATATGCTTCAGCAAAATGTAATCAATCATGCTAAAAACGCCTATCAGTGGGCACTGATGAACGGCATTGCCAAAGAGCAAGCACGAGCAGTACTACCCGAAGGCAACACTGAGACGACTCTGTATATGGCTGGATCGCTTCGCTCCTGGCTTCACTACTGCCAGTTGCGTATGGCAAACGGCACTCAGAAAGAGCATATGGAAGTTGCTCAGAAGTGCTGGGATATTATCACTGGGCACTTTCCCTCTATTGCAGAGGCGCTCAGTGACTGAAGTAGTTATTCGTAATGAGAAACTCCTGGAGACACTGAATGGTTTCGTTCAGGAGTTTTATGAACTTGGTGGTGCTAAGAACGAACACTTTTGGCTACACAATGAGCCTGATCAAGGTGAGAAGTACACTGGAGAAGAATACCTTCGTGAGTGTATTGAGCGAGGCAAGAAAGGGGATCTGATTGGTCCTCCAGAAAGACACTTCGCTCAACCGATCAAGTATATGGCAAGACAAGAGCCTGATGTGTGGGGTCCCTATCAGCAGAGAGTCAAGTATGACTTTGCTGCAGAGATCGGAGCCCACACTTCTGCTCTGCTTTGCTTCTACCCTCCAGGTGGATATGTTGGTTGGCATACAAACTGGGATGCAAATGCTTATCAAATTTTATTCACTTGGAGTCTTGACGGTAATGGTTATTTTCGTTATTATGATCAGTTGAAGGACGAGGTTGTTACGATACCGGATGTTCCCGGCTGGCAATGTCGTCACTACTACTTCGGAGCAAAAGAGGAGACTGAGCACCACTGCTGGCATGCAGCTTACAATGGAAGTAATCGTATGACTCTTGCTTACAAGTTTGTGAACGGAACGAAAGCAAATATACAGAAAGACCGACAAGCAGTTTACCTTCGTGATATGTTAATTGAGGAGATTGAAACACCATGACTTTAAACCCTGAAGATCGCAAGAAGTTTACCAAGGCGATTCAAGAGCTGTCCAACTCTATGACTCGTGTTGATGCTGAGAAAGACCTGATGAAAGATATCATTCAAGAGACCCATGATTCGATTGGTGTGGACAAAAAGTATGTTCGCAAGATCGCTGCGATCTACCACAAGCAGAATCTTACTGAAGTTAAGACTGAAACTGATGAAGTGATGGAGCTTTACGATGAACTCTTCAATGTATAAGTACAATGAAGCTGAACTGATTCAGCAACTCAAAGCATATGTTGACTCTACTTACAATCAACATTATTCTCAAAACAACTTTCAAGCGACTGAGTTTATCATTGATGGTGGGCATGGGATGAGTTTCTGTATTGGAAACATCATGAAGTATGCTCAGCGATATGGCAAGAAGGATGGGTACAATCGTAAGGACCTGATGAAGGTTCTACACTATGCTCTCATCTCTCTGTATGTCCATGATATTGAGCATTCCTCTGAGAAGAAGAGTGACTACCCAGTCATTGATATTAATTACAAGGCTCAACTTCTCAATGAAAACGAAGGAATGCAAACACTGTAAAAAACAGTTCAGGGTGGTTCTTGACCACCCTTCTGTTCTATTCTGCGGTTCAAAATGCGCATTAGAGTATGAGAAAAAGCTTAACAAAAGATAAGCTTATGACAAAAAAGTTTATGAATTTTTCATGAAATAGCGAAAAAACTTAGACAAAGTGTATACATACTAGTGTGTGAAAAAGTAACAACACACAAACCCCCACATTCAAATACTTTTGGAGAATTTTTCTCATGAAAAATCTTGCTGTCTCGCTTTGCCTTTTTGCCCTGTCCGCTTCCACATTTGCTGTCACCGATTCTTATGTTGCTCGTCTCCAAGATGATGGTCGCTATTGCGCCAAAGTCAATGTTGGTATCATTGGTGCTCCCTACTTCAAGACCAAGTGCTACACTCTTGAAGGTTGGGAAGGTCGTGGTTTCACTGTCGAAGCTCAATAAGAGGTTGAAATAAAATTAAAAATGGCACAAACTTTTAAAGTTTACATTCCGCTACTTGTCATTGCTGCCCTGTCAGTCTTTGGTCTGTTTGCTCCTGTCATTTACAGCGATGTTTACGGGGAGATTCTTAACGAGTCTCCTACGCTGTACATGCCGATGGTTGAAACAAATACTGTGACAAATGATATGTGCAAGAATCCCACGATTCTTATGCACAAGATGTGCGAAAAAGAGTTGACTTCTGTAGCGTAAAGAATTATAATATATAATATATGACGCACTGCTTTGATCTAGAAGTGGCAAAGTCTACAAGCAGACTAAGATCCCTCCATTAGGAGGGTACGTGGGGGAGGATCCCACAAGCAGTGCGTCTCTTTAGAATATAGATTGGGCAGAGCGAACATAACTCGGAACATAAACTCGTTGCTTCCAAGTGACTGACCGATTCCTAAGCGAGGTGCGGAATCCTAGCAGTCTATATTCTAAAGCACACGCTGGATATGCAGATAGCATATTGAGACATAAGAAACGTCAGGTGTGCTTAGTCCTAAGGATTTAAAATCCTGGGCAGATTAATCACCGTGCGTGAAACTCGTCTCGGTTTGATTAGCAGCGGGTGGAAGCCCCGCACCTTTTTAGAATAGGCACTGAGTATGCTTCGGCATCAGTCAGTCCTGTAGAGTCGCAATCTTGGGCAACGGTGTCTATTCTAATTTATTCGATGAAGCAGAGAGAAAGGTGATCTGGACGGGAGTTCGACTCTCCCCACCTCCACCAAAAGCACATACGCTGGATATGCAGATAGCATATTGAGACATAAGAAACATCAGGTATGTGCTTTTGATGGGGGTGTAATGGATTCGACAGGTGCTAAGTATCAAAGTGGAGAATCAGTCAAAGCAGAAGACTGTGAGGGTTGGGCGTTTCCTGGCCGAAGAAGCAACCTAAAATAAACGCAAACGATGACGTTTATACCGAGGACTTTGCGCTAGCAGCGTAAACCTTGCGGGGTTCGCCGGGAGCCTTGTTACCCAAGTCCCGGCATTAATTCGGAGTTCTTGTGAAAAAGTTTTTGTTATTACTACCCTTCCTACACGGTTGCGCCACCATGGAGTGGAGCAACTCTTACGGCACTGATTTCTGTGCATACCCCTCTGGTTTTATCGTCGGTGTTCCTACTGCTGCTGCAGCGTCGCTAGTTGCTGGTCCTGCTGCTGCAATTGGGCTGGGTATCGCCGCAGGTGGCACCATGATTCTCAATGGTTGGACCAACTACGGCGGCACTGATGTCGGTGAGTGTATTGAGTCTTACAAGCGAGTTGTTATCGAAGGTAACGAATCTGCTCAACCTGACACATCTGAGGCTGACCGTTGATGACCAGTTCTAGTTGCGAGTTTCTACGAACCCTGGACTGGTTCACTACGATTGACACACGATCATTTTTTGTGATAGACTCATTGCATGAGTGGTCAATCTTCCAAAGTTTCTCTTTTTGATTCGACACATAGATTGTGTCCTCGACCACTTGCCAAGTCTGTGACTGCTTTACTGGAAAGTTTGCATATGCAGCAGGTGTTAGAAGTAATATAAGTAGTAATGCTTTCATGGTTATACTCCATATATACTGAGTGTATATATTATATATGCAAAATGGAACTTTAAAATGAGTAAAAAAGAAAAAAATGACCAACTTCTCGTGAAGATTAATAAAGAGACAAAGAAGAAGTTTATCGAACTTTGCGGAAAGGACGACACTACTGCAAGTCGAGAAGTCCGTAAGTTCATTGATAGATACATTGAAGGATTTATTGATGATGAGTGAAGAAGAGATTCGATTACAGATTCTAAAACTTTCTTTTCAATTAGATATTGAAAATAATGAGAGAAGAGAAAACTCTCATAGAAAAAATCTTGATGCTGGATTACCGGTAACTGTTTTTGCGCCTAAAGAAATAACAGTTGATAAACTTATAAGTAGGGCAGAGACTATGATCAAATTTGTTAAAGGAGGATTGAATGAGTAGTATTTGGGCAAAACTTAAACAGTCTTTAAAAACTATTTTTACTGAAGAATATGAGGTTGTCATTTGGTATGATCCTTCTGACAAGACCTCATATAACTTTAAGAAGATTAATAAGGTGACTAATACCACCATTTCTGCTGTCAAAACCGATGGGCAGAAATTTGATCTTCAAGTGAATGAACCTTTCAATTATCAAATTACAAAGGTCTACTAATATGATTGAACTTGGTAAAACTTACAGAGCAGAAGTAATTGAGATTGATGATGAATTAGCACTTGACCTTCCCGACGATTTGTTAGAGACTATGGGATGGAAAGTTGGTGATACGTTGCGCTGGGAACAAGCTGGCGAAGCATGGATTCTTTCCCGGGTAAATAATGATGAATCAGAAAAAACCTAGCCTAGGCATAATTAACGTAGAGAAAGGTAAAGAAATTCTACAACAACTAGGATTTACCTTAGAAAAAGAATCATGGGATCCTGAACCAGACCCTGTAGATTTTTATTCTGGTCAAGAAATAAAAAGCGGTTGGGGTAAACAAATTCTAATCGCTGTAAATGATATGTACAGAGCAAAATATCTGTACTTCGATGTCGGGTCAAAAACATCTCTTCATTTTCATATTAAGAAACATGAAACTCTTTATATTCTTTCTGGCGAATACTATGCTGTCTCTGTTGATAAAGTTACCGGGAAGAAATCTGAGCATGTCTTAAGAAAAGGTGATATTCTGATTAGTGAACCATATTCTGCTCATCAGATCCGTTGTGTAATGAAAGGTGAAATATTAGAACTATCTAACAATGATTATCTTGATGACGTAGTAAGAATAGAACCAGGAGATAGTCAACGAAAAATAGGAAAAAAATAATGTACACTGGATGCTCTGAAAAAAATCTAGACTGGGAGTTTATGTTTCGTAAGCTCGTAAATGATCTACAGTATCATATTGTCTCGCACGAGAATGCTTTGAAGATTGCGCAACCATACTGGCAGGACGAGACTCGGTGGACTGAAGGTTTTCAAGCAGGGATGCGCTCTCAATGTAACAAATTAAAATTCATTCTGAATGAGAATGCATATAAATAAAACAAAAATGGGTATTTTGTTATGCGTATATTAATACTTGCTTTGCTTTTTTTATCGTCAGTGGTTTATGCCGAGTCTACTATAGACCCAATCATTACAGAAGCCACTACTAACAGCACGGTGAATAGTCAGTCCAATACGAGGACGAAATTAGAATCACCTCCTCCCTCTGCTATCTCACCTACGATTAATACTAGCAACTCTGATTTGTGTACCTTTGGTGTTGCCGGAGCAATTCAAACGCAGATTCTGGGTATCTCTACGGGAACTCAGGTGACTGATGAGAACTGTGAGAGACTCAAGCTATCTAAGACACTCTTTGATATGGGCATGAAAGTAGCAGCAGTCTCTACGATGTGTCAGGATAAGCGAGTCTTTGATGCTATGATGCAGGCAGGCACACCTTGCCCCTATGACGGTATGATTGGCGAGGAAGCCAAAGCAGCATGGGCTGTGAATCAAGAGCAACAGCCGGGAGCGAAGAATGAAGATGAAGGAATGGAACAGAGTACTCAGACACTCCTTGGCGGCGCTGGTGTTGCTAGCCTGCTCTTCTTACTCTTACTCTGAGGAAATCTTCGGCACCACACAGAATGCTGCTGCTCAAGCACTGCAGTGGACGATGACAGAGGTTCTGCCTCAGCAGGCAGGATTGACAGTCAGCAATGTCATCTACAGTTACACCAGCGTAAAGAAGATTGAAGATGATATGCTGGTTCATGTACAGAATCAGAATGCTCAGGCACCAGGGCTTATCTTTCGTGAGACCGATGACTGGTCTGGCATTCCAGGTAACACAATTAATAAGGTTGTGCCCGTACAGAATATCCCGCTAGAGCTATGGGGCGATGGCTCTATTGAAGTTGAAGGCGTTGGTCAAGTCACTGACGCATCTGTCTTTTATTCGTTTCAATACGAGCCGTGCTTTGACCCACAGTCTGATCCCACCTGTCCGGGATACAAAGACCCATTTGACATGATGATGGCAGCAGTTGACGTTTATGATCCTATGAAAGATCAGTTTATACAGGATGAACTTGATAGAAAAGCTGTCATGGATGAGGAAGACGAAGAAGACCGACAGCGTAGAAAAATGATGGCAGAGGGTAAGAGAGAGGATAATCTAGAGAGGGCTCTCAGTATCGTCAACACAGCACTGATGACGGCAGAAGCACAAGCAAAAGCAGCAGAACTCATGGCAATGAACTTCATTCCTCAAACCTATTATCAAGCAATCCCAGATACTAAATATGAAGAGACAGTTGTACTAAAAGGCGGCGAGATACCAGATAATAAAAGAGGCAGAAGAGTAGGATTGGCACAACAATTGCTTCATGAAGAAATGGTGTCTTCTCAGTATGAAAAATAGTCAAAAAACTGACACCTTAACTAAGGAGAACAAGTAATGTTCAAGAAATCCCTCGCCCTAGCGGCGGCAATTGTCGGGATGAATGCAGCAGCAGAAGATGTAACTATCACAGGGACTGTGGCGTCCAAGTGTGTTATTACAACGGATACTGTTGGTGTCTACGGAAACCCTACGCCTAGCGAACTCAGCACGGCGCCTGCAGACGGTGGTGTTCTGCCCATCGTTCGTTACGATGTGCTGCAAGCAGACTTCTACAAAGCACGGATCACCTATCCTGAGTCTTTCTCGGAGAGTCCTGCATTGACTGACGTTGTAACTTGGACTGGTGATGTTACAGTTGCAGAAGTCACCGATGCTGGCATGTCCGCATATGATACAAGCAAGGTTGAATTCAATAATGTTACCGAGGTTGATCTGACGATTGCTGGTAGCACTTGGTTTAAAGTTGAGTCCACAGCAGACTATGGTGTAGGCAAAGCATTCCCTGCTGGCACCTATCGTGCGGTTGTAAGCGCAGACTGCATCGCACTGTAAAATTAAATGCGCTATATTATGATTGCAGTGATGTTAACCCTGGGTGGGTATGCAAATGCCCACCAGTGGTTACCTACCTATCCTAAGCTAGAGAATTCTTATGTTGATGGAATTCTTAAAGTTAAGATGGAACTATTTAATAGTAGGAATGATGTAAAGTATTACGAAATAGCAGTATATGACAAGGACTTTAATCCATTAAAGTTTGCTGTGCAGGAGAGAATAGTCCAAGTTGATTACTTGAAGCGAAAGAATATTGATGTATTCATTCGTGAGCAGGACAGAAATGTTGCAACATATGTCTGTTCTAAATCTAAATTACTAAAGGGTACTGGCGGAGCGACACTAGTCTCTTCGCAAATATGCTCAAAGATAAAATGAAATTCATATTATTGATTTTATTATTTGTATGTGGAAGTGCGTTTGCTCAGAACAGTTTGAATTTGGCAATCCCACAGAGTCCACAAAGTTTCCAGCAGGATAGAGTCCGTGCTGGCGATCTTGAATGTTCGGCAGCAATTGGTTCATCAACAAATGTTGAGTTTGGTGTGGTTGGAATCTTAAATCAGAATGATCCCTACGGTGCCAATAATCAATTTCTTGTTGACCCTGCTACTGGACAGTATAACACCAATGACTTCGTTCGTGATGTTGGTGTATATGGTAGAATCACGGTGCCGATTGGCGCCCCAAAGGAGCGACTAAACTGTAATCTGCTTTATAAATTGGAATTGGAAAGACGCAAGCTTGAAGTGATGAAACTAAGACAGGAACTCGCACAACTAAAGAAACTGAAGTTTGAGGAATAACCATGTCCGAGAAAGACCTGGGCGAAGAACTAGAGAACATTGAAGAGCAGGTGGAGAACCTCAAGAATACGAAGTTCACGCTCTTCGGCATTGCTATGACTCCCACCACAATCAGTGCAGCATTCGCATTGATTGCCACTGTACTGGGCTCTCTCTATGGTGGCTTTGAGACTTACAAAGCATTCCAAGAGATGGCGGAGAAGCTAGAGGTCCTTGACCTTGAAGCCGTAGAAGCCCGCAATGTGGCTATTGAAAGAAAGCTTGATGATGCTATTGAATACACCCGTGATATCAAGAACAGCCTGAAAGACGACATCATTCGTATTGAACAGGTTACAGAGAGAACCAGCACTCGGATGAAGGCTGTACAAGATGAGATTGATACTCGCATGAGAAATCTATCAGACCTCAGCAGAGAGTCTGAGAAGGATGTCCGTGACACTATGCGAGAGACTGAAGACCGCATAGAAGCCAAGATGGAAAAGCTTGACAAAGAGCTTCGTGACACACTACAAAAGGCACTTGACAATCCCCTAGCAGACTAGTATAATGACCCCTGATGAGCGTCAGAAGAGATTCTACTCTTGGATAGACAGGGTTGGACTAGTGTGTATGACTATATCCATTCTTTATGTTTTTCTATTGTTTATCTCAAATCAATAGAAAAAATCAATCAAAAAAGTGCTTGATTTCTACTCAGAACAAGAGTATAGTTAACCTTGTTCCAATGAGGCGAAGACTCTTTTGAAGGAAACATAATGTACAAGTACTATAAGCGACAAATCACCATTCGTGATTTTCTAATGATGTATAGCGATATCGATACGCAACCGGTTGGACAGCGGCTCGATACTGAACTAAAATATGAGAGTGGTGGTCGTGAAACTAAAGCGCAAGGCATCGTCGGTTCGATCCTGCGTGGTATCGATCTTGGTCAGATCACTGTACACGAATGTGATGGCGAGTTTGTCTATGTAAGCATTGACGGTGGTCACCGTAAGCGATACATCAAAGCATTTTTTGAAAACATGTTTCGTGTCAACGGCAAGTATTATCGTGACCTGTCGCAAGAAGAGAAAGACCTTTTCTTAAATACAGAGTTGACATTCTGCATCTATTCAAATCTAAATGTGTGGGATATAGGTTACATCTTCCGTTCACTCAATAAGACGACCGATGTGAATCACCAAGAGATGCTAAATTCGTATGGTGATATTCCGATTGCGAATGCTGTTCGTGAGACTGTTCGTCGAGTCGCTGGTATCAACAACAAGTTTCACAGCCTGTTTGAATACACGCAACGTGATGACAAGCCTCGCAACTTTATCAATTTGCAGTTCGACAACAAGCGTCTTCGAATTGATGAGATTGTAGCCCGTATCTTTTGTCGATACTATGATGGCGGTGGTTTGGGTCGAGCAGATGACAAGTCACTTGAAGAAATGTATGAGGCTGAACTGACTCAGAAAGAAGTACAGAAGCTGGTGAGTAAAGTCACTAAGTGTCTCAACTTCCTTGAGGACATTGCCGAAGTGCGAAAGCGTCATAACTCATTAGGTCTGAGTCAGAAAGAATTCTCAATGTTCACTCGTATCTGGATGTACATGGAAGAAGAGTATGGAACGTTTAAGATAAATGATATCGAAACATTCTATCTGACTGTTTCTCAAGTGGCTTCTGAATTCTTCAAACCGTATGACAATCAAGAAGCGTTTCTGCGTGAAGAGTCGCCCTTTGATTTCAACAAGACCAAAGGTCAGCAGTTCAAAGACACCCTTACCGAGCACCGTAATCTGAATCACATTAAGACAACGTTGATGTGGTTGATTGAACGCCTTGATATGAAATCATTGGTCACTCTGAAAGATCCGCAACGTCTCTTTCCCCGTGACTGGAGAGAGAACAAGCTAGCCGAGCAAGGGTTCAAGTGCGCAGTAGACGGTAAGCCTCTGACTATGGAGAATGCTCAAGGTGGTCACATCATCTCTCATGCCGACGGTGGTCGTACAATCTATGACAATCTGGCGATGATCAGTACCGAGCATAACCGCAAGATGGGATCAATGTCGCTTGAAAAGTATAAGGAACTGCTTTCGATATAAAAAAATGTTCTTAAAAAGAGTTGCATTTGTTTTGAAAATATCGTATACTACTTAAGTAGTTTGAGATTAACCAAGAGGGTTTAGATTATGGCACATATGGTTGAAACGATGGCATACGCTGGCGACGTTCCGTGGCACGGTCTCGGAGTCTCAGTTTCTAATGACCTCACTCCGCAACAAATGATGCAGAAAGCTGGTCTGGACTGGACGGTTGAGAAGCACGATTCCTTTGTTATCATTAACGATGGTTTCGGTGGAGTGAAGCACGTTCCTACTGGTCAGCAAGCACTCGTGCGTTCCTCGGATAAAAAAGTTCTAACGAATGTGGGAGAGGGATGGAACCCTGTCCAGAACGAAGAAGCATTCAACTTCTTCAATGAGTATGTTCTCGCTGGTGATATGGAGATGCATACGGCAGGTTCCTTGAAGGGCGGACAGATGGTGTGGGCACTTGCTAAAGTCAAGGAGTCTTTTGACATTCTTGGCGGCGACCAAGTTGACTCTTACCTTCTGTTCTCTAATCCGCATCAATATGGCAAGTCCATTGATGTGCGGTTCACTCCGATTCGGGTTGTCTGCAATAACACTCTGTCCTTCTCTCTGGACCAGAAAGTTGCCAACTCGGTGAAGATGAATCATCGTTCTGAATTCAACCCTGAGCTTGTGAAGCAGCAGATGGGTAT
>Ga0102963_1000626_pt1 | contig 15196 bp, 18 predicted proteins | sample SalPon2_C_H2O_MG_2_FD_84522 | JGI IMG/M metagenome (GOLD analysis project Ga0102963, IMG submission 84522) | Salt pond water microbial communities from South San Francisco under conditions of wetland restoration - Salt Pond MetaG SF2_C_H2O_MG | ecosystem: Environmental > Aquatic > Non-marine... | reverse complement strand
GGAGGCCTCTTTGGATCTTCGTGGAGACCTCTTTGACTTTTCGTGGAGGCCTCTTTGGATCTTCGTGGAGACCTCTTTGACTTTTCGTGGAGACCTCTTTGACCCATAAAATTTTGATTCAAAAACTTAACAAATTTTTAAACCAATTTTGCTCTCATTAAAATCTTAAATCAAATTTTTAACAAATTTTTAAATCAAAATAATATTTTTTATAAAACTAAATCAAATTTTTAACAAATTTTTAAACCAAATTTGCTTTCATTATAAAACTAAATCAAATTTTTAACAAATTTTTAAACCAATTTTTTTTTCTTAATCCTTTATATATTTTTTATGATCATCGTGCATAAACCTATAACCAAGGTCATTAACCTACTTTTTTTTTTATTTTTACCTCTTTGGAAATGACATCAAGAGAGATTTATACATTTATTTATTATTATTTTTTTTGTGATTTTCTCTCATTAATTCTTGTTGGTTGTGATTGATTTTCTGTTTTTTTATTGTATATGATAATATTATGACTGATTATAATATCATATTTAATTTATTATTTATTTTATTTAATTTATCGAGAAAAAATATTATAAAAGTATACAAAATAACAGAGGGGGCGAATTTTGCCCAAAAGCGTCGATTTTTGCCCCTAAAAAGAAAAGTTTCCTATATATAGGCTATTAGAGATACTTTTGAAAACAAGGGCAAAAATCGCCCCTTTGGGGCAAAAATCGCCCCCACCAACCGATGCATCCGCCTATCCAAGACTTTCAGGAAATAGCGCCGATCCAAGCCTTTTCGTAAAATTTCATTTTTATTTTTATCGTTATATTATACAACAACTAATGACTGAACTCGAACACACATTTTCTAAAAAAAATATTTCTGATAAAACTAAAACTAATTATAACAATTATTATAAACGATTGTCTGCACTTTTAGGTGGAAAACAAATTATTAATTCGTCCAATAAAAAAATAATCAAAGTTTTAAAAGATGATAAAGAAATCCCATCATCTTCGAAGTTGGCGCTATTGAACGTGGCTATTGTTATTAAACAAACTCACGAATTAAATACAGACGAATTAATTAAGTACAGAGATTTAGGAAGAGAGAAACTATCAGAACAAATAGCAAGTAAAAATATCATATTAAATGAAGAACTGCCATCATTAAAAGAATTAAATAGTTTTATGGAATCTCTCTATAAAGAAAAAGATTGGGACGCTTATCTTGTTAATTATCTGTTAATAAACTTTGCAGTTCGTAATCAAGATTTAGACCTTATTATAACTATTGATAAAGAAGATGTAAGACCAAATGATAATTATTTGTTAGTACAGAAATCAACAATAAAATACATCAGATACAAATATAAAACCGCTGAAACTTATGGTGCAAAAGTTAATACAATCCGATCACAAAAAGTCATGAGGGCTTGTTTAGAATTGCTTGGGGATGAACCAAATGCCCTTCTATTAGCAAGAAATAATGGTAAAAGAATAGCCGATAATAGTTTAAATAATGCAGTTAGTTCAAAAACTTTTGATGGTATCGGTGAGGGTAAATACATGAAAATTATTGTCAGGGATAGTGGTAAGAGTGTTGCTCAAATCAGTAAAAGTAGAGGAACAGCTGTAGCCACAATATCATCTAATTACGATGTTAAAAATCAGGAAGCAGTTAAAGCGCAAACAGCAGGAGAAAAAAAATTAAATAAAAAAAAATAATTACTCATTCAAGATAATCATCTTTACTCCATAATAGCGTTTGAAAATTATGGTAAAACTTTTGATCTTCTATGTGATAGAAACAAAACTGATATTTCTTATTTAGACACTTGATATGCTCATAAAAATCAGGGACATTCGAGCCATGTTCTTCATACAATTTTTCCGTTTCTTTGTTATTCATCAGATTAAAAAACATTAAAGCAGTCATACAATTTCTAACAACCAAAGGTATTTTACGATAGGTTTGACTGCATAAAAGAATAGAAAAATCATAGTGACGATATTTTGTCACGAGGGTTGAAACACCTGTTTTTTCAAATAGCGAAACCATATCGTCAAATAAAAGTAATATTCTTTTTCTCGGTCTACCCTCTGCTTCTGCATCCCAACTTTTTTGTCCTTCCATTATTTGAGTTATTATCATGTGTGAGTTGAGTAAATCATCCATTTCGTCATAAACGATAACATTATCCATAGCAGTATATATTTTCTTGCTTGTTTTATCAAATAAAGCACTTGGACTAAATACAAAAATCTCGTCCCAATATGAAGGATTATCCTTATCTATTTCATTACCACAATAGTAAAAATTTTTGTTTGCTATTAACGACATAACTGCATTCGTTTTTCCTGCTCTTGGAGGTGCACAGAGGCACATAGCAAAAGGGTGTTTAGGTAAAATTGGATTTATAATACTATCAGGTTCTTTTTCCTTTTTAACCGGTAATATTTGTAATGCATTTGTTTTTTTATCCATAGTTATATATATATATTTATTAAAATATTTTATTATTAAATATATATATAAATGGCGTATCAATTTTACCAAAATTCCAAATTAGTTCAAAATCAATTAGAACAAAATGAGGATACTGTTAATCAGTCAATACAAAGTAGCATAAATGAATACAAACAGAATTTCGCGCAAGCCAATTATGATTATGCCGTTGATTTAGCACAAGAACAGGCTGGGAAAGGTATTGAAAAAATGTTGGGTGAAAATGAATTATTAGCTGGTATACCGGCGACCTTTAATGCTTTAAAAAAAGGAGTTCCTGCTGCTAAAAATCTTATTAATAAAATTAGGGGTGAACCAACACCTGATGAACAACCAAATTTAACAGATGATACTGCTAAATCTGTATCAGAACAACCTTTACCAGAAGAACCAGTAGAGAGAAGCGTTGAGTATGATAATCCTGCATTTAGTGGTAGTGATTTACCAGAAAGTGCGTCAGGTGTAACAGAAAATGTGTTAGGTGAGGACATCGATACAGGTGGAAGAGGCGTTTTATCAGCCGAAGATGTAAACCAATTAACATTTCCTGCTGAAAGCACGGCAGAAAGCACGGCAGAAAGCACGGCAGAAAGCACGGCAAGTGACATTATAACATCAAGCGTTCAAGAAACAGCAGATGTAGTAGAAAAGGCAGCAAGTAAAAGCATTTGGAGTGAAATTGGTGATGCTTTTGCCGATATAGGTTTAGGTGTAGCAGATATTTTAGATCCTGTAGCAGATATAGCAGAGGCTGGTATTGCTGTTGCTGGTGTTGGATTAGGAGCAAAATCAATTGCTGAATCAGAAAAAAAAACTGATATAGCACCGCCAGTAGAACAACAACAATCCTTATTACAAACTTCTAATATTAGTGCCATCTCACAGCCGGGAGTATAGGCATTATTTTTTAATGATTTTTTAATGAATTTTTTAATGCTTTTTTAGACAATTTATTTAGACATTTTTGCTTACTTTTTATATAAATATTTTAATTAGATTTTTATATAAAAAAATTATATATTCTTATATTATAAAAAGAAGATGGCAATCAATATGCAGAGAACCATTAAATATCGCTCTCTTGAGAACCAGCAATACAGCCAAACATACAACCGAGCAAATATCCGTATTCCTTCTGATAATTTACAAACAAATCTCTCTGCTTCTTATTTAGCATTTCGTTTAAAGATTAAATCCAAAAATGGAGAAACGATAACTTCTGCTGATTTAGCAAAACTTACTGAAAAAGACCTTTGTATTTCTTTCGGTCATCACGAACACGCTTACAGTCCTGCTTGTCTTATCAAGAGTGCTGTTTTGAAAAGTGGAAATGGAACTATTCTTGAATCTATCCCTTTTTCTAACATTATTTCCCAGACCATGTTCCAACTGACGACTAATAAGGAACGCCTTGCATCGTCTAACTTGTTGAATGGTGTTGCTTATGCTGGTAAGCGTGGTGAAAGCATGACTAAAACTCTTTCATCTCTTTTCAAGGATTATGTTGAAGTTCAAATCCCACTTCAAGACATCTTTGAACTTTGCCGTAGTCCTAACTTTTGGTTGAGTGAAACCGGTGGTTTAGAGTTAAATTTTGAAACTGAAAATCGTCTTGACTTGTTCCGTCTTATTTTAGTTAAATCTGTTGAATCTTACCCTGCTGGTCCTGCTCTTTTGAACACTTTGGAAATGAATGACAACCAAGCATTTGCTTCTACTGAAATACCAGTTGGAAGTGTTGCTAATCGTCCAAAAGTATTTGGATCATCTTTATTTGAACCCATTTCTACTCTTCCTGCGGTTGTTCCTGAAACACAAATCCCTCAATTTCAGGTGCTTCAGTTAAAGAGTGAAGCAACACAAGCTGAATTAACTGCGGTTGGAATTGAAGCAGGTAAGCATTGCAAGATGGTTTTTAAACTGCCTTCTGGCCACATGTTTGAGATGATGAATGAGATTGTTGCTACTACTTCTTACGCGGCTGGTCCGCCAGTTGTCCCTTCTCTCATCGTTTTTAAAGATGCTTGGTACTGGAATGAAGTTGATTCAGTTGAATTTGTCCGTCTTGAAATGTCGCCTATGGTATTAACGAACAGCACTCAATACGCCAACCTGAAATTGAGTGAGAATAAAGTTGTTGTTGATGCGGCAACAATTGCTTCTTTGAAAGCTGTTGGTTTAATTAGTCTTGCTGGTGAAGCAAATTTAGATGGTGTGTTTGACTTTGCTACTCAAATAACTCACCCTCAATCTTACCCTGCTGGTGACGGCACGCCTACTTCGCAAGGCATGATTGATGCAAAACAGATCACTTACATTACCGAAGATAGATTTGTCGGTGAGCGTTATTACTCTAATTCTATGATGCGTTTACCTATCACCAGCAAAGGTGTTCGTCTTACCTTCGTGAAAGATAATGGAGATGGCACACACTACTTAACTTTTAGTGATCTGGGTATGAAGAATAATCTTGTTGGTCCTGCTATGTCTGCTCTTTGGGGTGCTACTGAAATATTGCCTAATCCTGAAAATCTATACTTTAAATTCATGTTTGAGAAGCATCAACTTCCAAGTGCTGTTCTACAAGTTGCCGACCAAGCATTAGCCGATAAATTAAAGGCAGGATTGACCTATGAAATAGACCGACTTGAAGTTGTGTTAAACCAATCGACCAAAAACAAGAAAATGCCGATGGGTATGAGTTACAATAGTTATTCTGTTGAACCAATTACAATTCAAGACAGCGTCTTTGATTATGAACGCCAATTTAACGTGCTTGAACCTTCTACTTACAATTGTGCCGTTCTTGCTCCTAAAACTGGTTCTCTTGTGTCCACGCTCCCTAACATTTACTCGTACAGAATGCAGGTAAATAACATAGCTAATACCTCAACTGATATTACACTTAAAGGAACTGATAGTGAGTTTCCAAGCGGTATGCACCTTGATAAAACACTTGATTATTTTGCTAATTCACAGTTGGCGCTTCGCAATTTCTTTGGTGTGGGCGGTTTAGAATCACAAGCCGAGCCTGTTAGAATTCTACCTTTGAAAATCTATTCGGCGAACGATTCGTCTAATTATTTCGTTAATAATAAAATGTTTAGTGTGCAGTTGGCGATACATTCTCCTCAATCTTCGCTGCAACCTATCAGTGAACAAACCGTTTATTTCGTAAAATCTGTCATCCGTTCTCTTTAAGCAATTCCGCTTGAAGTCGGTTTAATTAAATAATAAGTAAATTATAGTATTTATTATTTAATGGATATGATAGATTGGTTTAGCGTTTAGGTATGCTTGGTGGGCATCTTCTTCGGTATCATAATAACCTAAATGGATTTTTTTTTTATTTACGCATATTTGGGCAGTCCATTTTTTAGCGTGTTTATTCCAAGTATATCCTTTTGCTCGTGTTCGGTTATGACTATTCCCTTGCTGTGTTGTAACCTGTAAATTAGCAACACGGTTATCCAATTTATTACCATTTATATGGTCAATACAATCATCAGCACCACTTTCACCAACAATATTCTCTAATCCTAAAAAACAGAAGGCAATAATCCGATGCCTAAAAAATTTTTTACCATTTATTTCAATTTTATTATATCCTTTACAATTATCGGTATTTTCTACTTCTCTCCAATATTTATTATAATAATTTCTCTCAACAACACCATCTCTATAACATCTTACATTAGGTGTATAATACACACAGTCAATCATTTTTATACATACTATAATAATAAATTACATTTAAATCAATTTATAAAATATTTAGCATAATATATAGATGGACGTATTTGAAGAACCAGTTGAAGTTAAGAAACAAGTAAAAGAAAAGAAAAAAACAAAAAAGGAGCTTACGGAAGAAAAACGTAAAGAATTAGCCGAACGCTTGATAAAAGCACGTGAAGTATTAAAACAAAAAAAAGAAGCAAAAAAAACCACACAAAATAATGTAGAAAATAAAATTATAGATCAACCAACCCCCACAAGCAAACCAAAAAAGAAAAAACAAGTAATAATCGAACAAGATGCGACATCAAGCGATAATGATAGTTCAAGTGAAAGCGAAGAAGAAATTGTAGTTGTTAAAAAGAAAAAAGAGAAAAAACCAAAAATGAATGATGATAAATTAAATGCTATACATAGCGCAATTAATGAATTAGTAAGTTATAAAAAAACAAAGATCGAGGCCAAGAATAATTATCTAAAATATCATGAATCTAAATTAAAATCTCTCAACGAAGAAAAAACGAAACCAGTAGAAGAAAAAAAAGAAGCACCTAAACAAGAGTCAAAAGAAGCACCAACAAGCGTAGCAGATAAGGTTGAAACTCCTGCTCCTGCTCCAACACCTGTTGAAGAACCACCAGAAATAATTTTACCATCATTTAATTCAATTGGAAATAATAGATTTAATAAACGTGGTTTTTAATTTAATTTAGCAAATAAAAAAAAATATATTAGATATATATAAAATAATGAGTAATCTTTTGTATAATGCTACACAACCATCATCTCTGAAATCCACTTATGGAGAGAATGATATTCTGGATTTCATTATTAAACTTCCTCAGGGTCGTTCTATTGTCGCCAACTCGTTTCGTTTAAGCGGAAATATGGTTGTTTCCACTAACAAGGGTGCTATTACGGAAGGTGATGCTATTCATTTAGATCCATTCGCCGGCATGCACTCCATTATCCGCTCTGTTAATACGCAAGTCAATAACTCGACGATCGAGAACGTGCAACTCTATAACAGAATCGTCAGTATGCAGAGAATGGCTACAAACAATTTAGAAAGTATTAACACCTCTTCTCTCTTATTAAGCGAAATATGTGGAACGACAAATCACTTTCAGCTTCTTGGAACGACTAAGCGTGGTGGATTAAACTCTGCTTCATTTAGCATTTTGCCCATGATCGCTATCAACCAGTCTTCGAACAATCTCTCAAGTGATAAATTTCAAGTGATTCAAATATCTATAACATTAGCAAATGCTGTTGAAGCCTTTTATACCGACCATACTGCCGGAGGTCCTTATATGAGTGATGCTGGAACTGCCTTTAGCGAAATCTTTTACAACGTTGCTGATCTACAACTTGAATGGAACGAGATGATGGAACAACCAGGCGACAAAGGTGCTGTTATTATGCCTGTTAAACATCTTTACCAGCAATCTATTAACAACGAAACTTCTTACCTTAACATTACTACCCCTCAACTTTATAACTCTTTAAGCGTTTCGTTCATCGAACAATCGAAACGTAATACTATTTTTGTGAATAACTTGCTCTGTGAAAAAATTAAGGGTCTTGACTTGAATGGCGGAGCATTAGAGATAATGATTAATTCTGGCGACACTCCTATCCCGTATCCTATCCAGACTTATCAAGAAACCGCCCTTAATTATTTGAAATCTCTGAACGGTAATTTAGCACAAAATTGTATTACTAATGAATTTCTTAATGATACTATGTCTTTTGGTATTGGTTTCTCTCTTATGACTTCGTCTAATGATCGTGTTGCAATATCTCTAAAAATAAATAGCGAAGCATATAATTACATCATTCCTGCTTACGATGCTTTTATGTATGTTAATTCTTTTATTCAAATGTAAAAAAAAAATAATATATATTTAGGATTATTATAATAAAAAATATATATACCTATAATATAATAATGGAATCACGAACGTTAAGTATATTGCCAACGAGTTATACTGGAACTCAATTGTATTATACCATTCCAGGTTCTTACAAATATTTAACCAAGAAGGTCCGTCTTGCTGACTTCAAAATACGTGTTGCTGGTGGTAAACGTAATGCCTATTTTGATGCTCGTGGTATTTACAGCATGATAAAATCAATCTCCTTTTTAGATAAACAGGGTCAAATCATAGATGCTATGTATAATACTGACTACATGGCGTTAAAAATGGTTCATCAAAACAATCCTGCGCAGCGTGATGTTAATCGCATTTTGTTTCAAAATTCTGCTCTTGCTGTTGAAGTTCCTTCGTTTTCTCAGGTTGAACTTGCAGAGAAAAGGGGTATGATGCCTATTACTCAACTTGGTGCATATTTAGATTTATCATTTATGTCTAACTACTTACTTGCTCGTTCTATTAGTGATGATTTCTTACAAATTCAGATTGAATTGAACAAATATGATTACAACGGTCAAGAACTCGAATTAGATAAAGCCCCTACGCTATATGTTGACGAGGTGCTTACTGGACAAGCGGTTGATAGTGCTGACGTAGTGTTATATGATATGATTGTTCCTGATAAAATCCCTATTCGAACTGATAATTTATTAGCCGTTGATGATGAATCTGATGACTGGACTACGGCTTCTCTTTCCAAGATTGATACTCGTATGAACTCCTACACTAACCAAATGCTTACCAATATGTATTTGTATCCTCTTCTTAATACTGCTAACGGCACTCCTATAAATAACGGATTTTGTCAATCGCTTCAAGAGACTGCAATCAACTTGATTCTTGATGGTAAGGTTATTATGCCTTTTGGTGGTCTTAATAGCGATGCTCGACGACTCGCTCACATAACCGATATGACTGGTGAAATGCACTTACCTACTGCCGCAGGTTATTACGCCAATATGTCTGCCATACCTTATTCACGTGAAAAACTTGGATTGTTTAACGAAAATTTGGCGAAGAAATACGATGGATCTTATGGATACTCGTGTGTGGGTATTAACAACGTGGTTGTTGGTGAGTTGACGCTCCAGTTTGCGGCAAAATTTAAACAAGCTGATGTTGCTAAACCTCTCTTTATCCAAGCACTTGCAGAAGTGAAAAGGTATTATAAGAGATCTTCTTCACAAGTAGGCAACTTTGTCGGTAGTATGATGTAAATTTAAAAAATCCTAAAATTTTAAAATATTTAGTAAATATAAGATGAATTATAAAACATGTTATATTTGTGATATATTAGTTGATTGGGACGAGTATGAAAAATTTCAAGGTAAATACTATTGTTTATCCTGCTTTGAGTTTGAATTCGAAGGCTGTTGGCTTGTTATTTAACATTAACATTTTTGTAATGTTTCATTTATTCTTTTTTCTGCTGTTAAAAATATATCTTTATCTTTTTCTATACCTATATACTTGCGGTTGGTATTAATACAGGCTATAACAGTTGAACCTGATCCCATCGTGAAATCCATTACAACATCGCCTTCATTAGAATAGGTTTTAACAATCCATTCGCATAATGCAACTGGTTTTTGTGTATAATGTAAATGTGCTTTATCATTATTAAAGTTTAAAATACTTACTGGAAACCTATCACCTTTATTGTCTATTGGCGTTGATTTTGTTTTATTATATATTTTTTGTCTGTCGCCTGTTTCTGATTTATATGGTTTGCCTTCTGTTTTTTGTGGATTATAAATCCATTCTAACCCTTTTGTTTTTTTATCATTATGAAACACATAAATCATTTCGTGCTTTCTTAATGGTTTTTTATTACAATCTAAAAAACCGACTGAATGACTTTTTTCCCATATAATATCATACCTGAACCATTTAGGATTACTTCCTATTAATTTATAACCGAACTTGGTAGTGCAAAAAAAAACATACTTACAATTATCTCTCCCTATCCTTTTTAATTCTATCCACATCTTATTTAGATCAATAGCACAATCCCATTTTAGCGGTGTCTGTTCGTAAGGTAAATCAACACATACTAACTGAACAGATTTATCAGGTATACTTGCGAACTTATTGAAACAATCATCATTATAAATTATGCTTTCCATTTATAATAATGAAAGAATATATTTGCTAAATATTTATTAAATACTTTTTAAAATATGTGCTATAACTTCAACATTAAATGCATTACCTAAACATTTATAACGATTAGTCATAGCAATACCTTCTGTATAATTATCAGGTAATGATTGTAGCCTTTCACACTCAATAGGGGTAAGTTTTCTTATTTTTGTATTCATTTCATACAACCCAGTTTTAGCACCAAGTCCGCCACCATTAGCAGATAAAGTCACACTCTTACCTTCTGTTGAATAAACCCTATTTGCTTGACTATTAGAATTACCAATATGTCCGACCTTAACCATAGTTCGTTGTTTCTTTTCTACCGAGTGTTTTTCAACAGCAAAACTATAACTTGCTGTTAATACATAACTTTTACCATCTTTATTAACCATTCTCTCATCTACCTCTGCATCAGGTTGTAAAATATCTTTTAATAATATACCTCGATCAGCAGGTAAGTCAAATTGTATATTAGTCCAAAAGTATCGTTTCCTTGTTTGTGCTGATACTAATGATGCATTAAACATTACAGGCTCAATACCCATTATACCAGTAATAATATCTTTATCTTCTTTTTTCATACTTGCTACATTTTCAAGTATAAAGTATTTTGGATTTATTTCATTTTTAATTCTTACATATTCATAAAATAATGAACTTCTATCACCTTCTAAACCTTTCCTATCTTTTTTTGCTATACTTAAATCCTGACATGGTGATCCTCCAATTAAAAGGTCAATAGGTTCTTTTATCATATCTTTTTTCAAATCTAAAACACTTCCAAGAGAGATTATATCAGGATAATTCTTTTTCGATACTTTCATAGCATTCTTTTCTATTTCACAAGCATAATAATTATTAACTGTTATACCAGCAACATCAAGGGCAACCCTTGCACAACTTATTCCATCAAATAAAGATAAAACATTCATTTTATTTTTATTATAATGAAAGAATATATTTGCTAAATATTTATTAATAACTACCCAACAAATAATTAATTTTATCATTTTTCTCTCTTGTAAATATCATGAAGAAGTATCTTCCACGCCATTTTTTAACATTACAAATTGTATAACCTTGCAAATACCAACCCAGTTCATTTAACTTCTGCATTCTAATAGGGGTTAATGTGCTAAAACATCGATCATTCCCCAAAAATGCTATACCTTTATTCACTCGTGTAGAATAGTAATCTAATAATGGATAAAAACTATTTACTCTTTTACCTTTTTTTTCATCTTCTAATTGGAAAGGTGGATTTGTAATAACCCAGTCAATCTCTCCTTCATAATCTTTATAATCAATTCCTTCAACAATTTCACTCCAACCCTTTTCAACATAATTTGGAAAATTATTATAGAATGCTCCTTGGCCTCTAAACGGATCAACCACTTTATCACCTTCTACAAGAGGGACTTTTTTAATTAATTCAAAAGCAAGGTCATCAGGAGTTTGATGAAAATAATAAGTTTCATCTTTTATATATTCCATTTTAATTATATCATAATCAAATATTATATTTGCTAAATTTTTATTAAATGTTTTATTCTAACCAAATAATATCACTTGGTAAACCTATTTTATAACAATAATAAAAACAATCAAAATTACAAGCATTCTTCCAACCTTCAACTGGTTTCCCATTTACAAATTTTGTAAAATGTATACGCTTTCGTGGTATAATAATTTGTAATCCTTTATTTGTAAAATTATTTCGTATATAAGAAGTATTTATCTTAGCAGACGGCATTAAAATAATAAATGGTTTATCTAATTCTGCAAGTCGGTTCATTATTTCTTTACTTTTTGAAAAAGGAATATTTGATACAATAGCCTCCCCTAAATCATTTTCAAAAAAATCAACTGGTTCGTGTATAACATCAAATCCAAGTTCTCTTAAATACTTACCTGATTCTCCATCTCCATAAAACGCTTCCCATATTTTTTTATCCTTTGGTATATATTGCTTAATATTCTCCCAAGCATATTTTGGTGTCATATAGTCATCGTGTTTTAAAAATGTCTTTGTATGAAATCCAGCCATAATTATATCATAACGAGAGATTATATTTGATAAATATTTATTAAATAGCAAAAGTTTCAGGATTTACATTTAATATATCACAATGATCAGGTCGTTTAAGTTCCATCGTATCTTCATAATGGATAGTAGGTTCTATTTCCATAATTTCATTATCTTTAACTAATACTATGCATAATGTATTCCATCTAACTTCCCAAAATTTAACAATTGATTCATTATTTAAATCAATACCTTTTGGTATTTTAAATATTGAATATGGTGTTTCATAAACTGCTTTAACAATTTTTTCTTCACAATTTTCCATTTTATTATATTATAACAAAATATTCTATAATATATTTTTTGCTAAATATTTATTATTTATTGATTTTCTCTCTTTGTAATTTTTCCCATTCAGAAAATTTTATGATTCCACCAATACCTATTAATTGTAATGAAGTATATAATAGCATATATTGATGATATGGTTTCATTTATATATATTCAATATTTTAAAATGTTGGTTTTTGTAATAATTTAAAAAATAATGCATCACAATTATAACAGATATTAAAAAAGAAATAACGCTTATCTTCATATTGGTAAGTTCTTTCGAATAATTCATGATTTACAAAAAATCTACAAGTTCTACATATATTCATAATGTTTATATATGTAGATAAAAAAGTATATCACAATCAGAATTATTAAGGAGCATTTGTTAAAACACATGTAATCGTGTCTGCAGTAAATGTTCTGTTGGTGTATGTATTAATAAATCGAATATTCAAAGAATTAAAATCAATATCTTGGCGACTATCAACTGCAAGGTAAATAGGAGAAGAAGGATCAAAACGATAAATAAAACTGGATTGACTGATTACTGTTTCAGGTGTAAAGTATGCAATTATGTTTTTTCGTCCAGAATTTTTATTGCCCTTTGTTCCAACATAATTTTTTATTTTTATTGTATCTATTTCACATGCTATTTCAAAATCTTGTGAAGGATAAAAGTCAGTTGGTCCTACTGGTATATAAAATGGTTGATAATTGTTTTCAGGTTGAAGAGTAAACACTACCCCAAATGAATATATTTCTCTCAATCTCGGAGCATTTTCAAAGTTAAAAGTTGTTTTGAAAGGAGTGCTTCCACTATATTTATCAATTAAAGTTGCTGTTACTTTATCTGCATTTATAACAACTTGTTTTGAACTTACAGATTGTATCTTTTTTCTAAAAGTATAATTATCTTCAAAGTTATAAGCAATACCATCAGTATAAACCTCATGATAAGTTTCATCATCAGCATCATAAAATACAATAATCCATTTTCCATCTCTCACACACCATAAGAAATAACTATCTTGTCCTGCTTTTTTTGTTGCAGACCATGGACCGGTAGTTGGTTTTATGCGATTAGTATTAATACTTGTATTCCAATTGTAAAAATCATTTGAAATATCATCTATTGTAGTAATACCTCCAACAAATTTTTCAACTTGAAAATTTAATGCAGGGGCTTCTTCTCCCTCTCGTTTAACAGTATCGTAATGTAAACTCATAGTATTTCCATTACTATCATACATCGTAAGACTTGAATTTAATGTTAGATTTTTTAAATTAAATCTCTCGTTGTATTGAATACAAGTTCCACCACCTTTCTCTAAATATGTAGATGATAAATCTTCTTCATTTAGAATCATAGGTGAACCACCTTGATCGTGTGATTGATCGTTTATATAAATATCTAAATCTAAATTCTCATCATCAGTTTCAACAGCCCCTTTATAATCATCAGAGTCATTAATCGTAAAACCATTATTTATTAAATATTGACTAAAATTGAAAGGAGATAATTTAACAACTGATCCAGATATTAGTGTTTTATTCGCATCGTCACCTGTAAATCTAACTTCTCCTGATGGAGTTGCACCCTTCGCAAAAACCACCGAATAACCAGTAAATACACGAGGATTAGGAGCATCTTTTTCATAGGCACTAAATACTTTATTGGTTTCCTTTATCAATACTACATCTAATTCTGTATTATGGTAATAAGTTCCATCAGGGATTGTAACAACTCTTTCTGAATCATATGCTTTCTGATTTAAATTCATTTTAAAAGATTGATTCAATATATCTTGTCCAGTTTTGTTAATATCGAAACTGGCGTTAAATGATGTGAGAGCAATTTTGCTGTCCCCTTTAATCGTGATTGTGTCGCTGAACCCAACGTTGTTAGGGGTTTGTTTTTCAACATTCTCCAATACAATTTTAATGTTTTGTGCCATTTAATATATAATAACATTATAAAAAATATTATTATAATATACTATTATGTCTAAATCAGTTGCTTTAAAATACTATTACGACAATATAAAGAATAACCCTGAATACATGGAGTACAGAAGACTAAAAAAACAACAGTGGAATTTGGATAATAGAGATTATATAAGTGATTATTATAAAGTATATCGAGAGATTAATGACGAAAAAATCAAATTAAATAATATGGTTTGGAGATTAGAACAAAAAGAAAAAAACCAACAAAAAGAAAAACAAGAAGTTGCTAAATAATTATTTAGTTATATTTTAAAAAGTATTATAGAAATATAATATATACTATGAGTGAATATTATACAAGCGATGAATCAGATGATGAACGAATGTATAGCAGTAGTGATGATGATGCTTATTATTGTTATTACTGCGAAGCAGACCTAGATTATGAGAATGATGTGTATACTGATTTAGAACCTTGTAAACCGAGATATTATTGTGCATCATGCAAATTGCATATTCATTGTAGCGATATTGAAAGCGATGGTGATTGAGGTTGTGTAGT
>Ga0102963_1000617_pt1 | contig 15398 bp, 21 predicted proteins | sample SalPon2_C_H2O_MG_2_FD_84522 | JGI IMG/M metagenome (GOLD analysis project Ga0102963, IMG submission 84522) | Salt pond water microbial communities from South San Francisco under conditions of wetland restoration - Salt Pond MetaG SF2_C_H2O_MG | ecosystem: Environmental > Aquatic > Non-marine... | reverse complement strand
TGAGATAAAAGAGTTTTTCTCAACATTATCTTCTGAAAATTCCAATTTGACTGAACAACAGATTGAGAACATCAATAGACAAATAAATAACATTGAGATTGAAAACGCTTTAGATAAAGTTAATGAGGTAGCACAAGCAATCACTGCCGTATTCTCTGACATATCAAGTAAAATATCTTCTATTGTATCGGCACAAAATTCTTTATTACTTGAACAGTTGGCTTATGCTGAAGAGGTGACCCTTGCTCGTATTGGTAATGCCACGGAAGAGGCAGCAGCAGAACAAGAAAGTGTTAGAAAAGAATTTGCTAAAAAGAGATTTGATTTGGAAAAGTCATCAAGGATTACTGAATTACAATTCTCTATTGCTGATGCCATCGCTCAGGGTGCCTCAGCAACATTACAAGCATTGGCGACAGTACCATTCCCCGCATCAATCGGGGTGGGTGCGTTATACGCAGGAATAACAGCAGCACAGATTGCGACCATCAACTCACAATTACAATTCACAAAGGGTAAACAATTTATTGGTAGACGAGGTGGTCTAACGTCTGGTCTATTGACGGGTCCATCACACGAACAAGGTGGCATCATGGCAAACGGTGGATTGGTATTAGAAGGTGGTGAGGCAATCATCAACAGAAATGCTGTTAGTCAATTCTCTGACATTCTTGGAAACATATCCACATCAACGGGTGGACGACCATTAACGGGAGACAACTCGTTGATTGTTGAGGAAATCAGAAGACAAAACCAAAAACCAATTAAAGCATACGTTCTTGACCAAGACATTCAAGATACGAGAAAGATAAACAGCAGGTTGGAACAAATCTCAAGATTGTAAAGTCCCACTTGTTAAAACATATTTATAGAAAATGAAGATAGTTGAACTCTATATTACAGACGAGGAAGATTCAGGTGTTAGCCAGTTAAGTTTGGTATCACAACCAGCAACCCATTACGAGTGGTTGGTATTCAATAATACATGTGATGGTGAATGTCAAGTTATGGACCATTCAAATCACGCTGGTGAGGACTTCTCCCATTACCTGACACATTCCCCTTCCATAAGGGTAGAAAACGTCACAGAAGAAGAATATCAAAAGTTCTTCAGACCGACATCAAGTGCTGATGAGTTATCACCAAGTGAGGATACGTCAGAGGAGTTGGTTAGATATTTCTATGCTGTTGATGCGGGATTGGGTCCAAAACTAATCAAGGAGTCAAGACAGGTATGTCGTCAGTTTATCAGAGCAAACAAACTATATAGAAATGAAGATTTGGTGAAGATGTCAGCAAGTCTATCTATTGAAGATGCCAACAGAAAAATGATACCAAGAACAAAGGGGTATCCTGTTGACCTGAAGGTATGGAAGGCTGGAAAACAATGTAGACATATCTTCAAAAAATTAATCATTTCTGTACCTGAAGGACAAACTGCTCAAGAGTTTGTCTCTTCAGTACCAAAGAACGCCAATAGAGCCTTTGGTCTAAAACCAAACAGAACAGAAACACAGGTAGGACCTGGTGGTACTTCAAACAGAAAAGGGTTTTTGGAAGGTAGAGCAGGATTTACTCAAGAGGAGGACTTATCACCAATAGGGTTTGTTGAAGGTTCAATCGTATATCCATCATTTAAGTCTTTGGTGGTAAACGAACCTGAAATCAAAGGATACTCGATGATTGTTGTTAACGGTGTTGCTGGTTTTATCGGTGGCATGGCAGATGACGACTACTTCGAATCAGATGTATTTGTGGCAATGACTGGTGAGATTACTCTTGAGAAGTTCTATAACGACTACCCTCAATCAGCAAAAGATGATGCTGCCATGGGTATTAATAGAAACGAGGAATTAGGAAATCCTTGTGGAACCCTTGTGGGAAAAAATCGTGCACAGCAAATCGCATCAGGTGAGAATCTGAGTGAGGAAACAATCATGCGCACTTATTCGTATCTATCAAGAGCACAGAAAGGGTTTGAGGAAGCCCGTTCCAAAGGTGATTATGAAGCATGTTCGTACATCAGTTATATGTTGTGGGGTGGTCCAAGCATGTTGAATTATGCTGAGAGAATCGTCAACCAACTTCAAGAAGAGATGATTGAAGAGTTTGGTTGTATTACAGACTTGATGGATAAGGGTTATGGTGAATTGGAGGCAAGACAGAAATGTTGTACCTCTTGTGGTTCTCCAAAACCTTATGACCGTGCCACGGACAATAATGAGTATGATGACTTTGATGCTGATGATTATGTTGAAGACCGTGAGATGGTTGATGGTATTGTTGATTTGATTATTCAGGTGGAAGACCTTGAGGAAAGAAAGAACATTGCCTATAGAGCAATCGAAACATTAACGGGTGAGGGTGTTGCTTTTGACATGGAAGACTTTATTGGAAGGATAGGTCTAAAAGGTCAGATGACATTTGGTACACAACACTTATTCAAGGACGAGATGAAGTATGAAATTACCACTGTGGTAATGGAACCAAACCGTTATATCCCACGTAGACATGAGATGACGAGTGAGGTATACTACGTTGTCTTCAGTGAGGAGACCATTAAACAGATGTCACAAAAATTCTTCAAAGACGGAAACCAAAAACAGTTCAACCTTGAACACACTGACAAAAAACTATATGGTGGGTATGTTTACGAATCATGGTTGGTCACGAACCCTGATATGGACAAAGCTAAATCTATGGGATTCAACGTGAACAAGGGAACCTGGATGATGACAGCAAAATGGGACGACAAGGAAGAATTTGACAAATACATATTAAACGGTGAGACCATCGGTATAAGTTTGGAGGGTGGGTTCCTCTCAAGGGCTTACTCTGAAGAAAACTTTTCTATTATTGGAGAGATGGACGGTGAACCGATATTTTCAACGGAACAAGAAGCGTTGGAAAGAGCCAAAGCTATTGGTTGTGTTGGATTACACAAACATGGTGATGGATACATGGCGTGTGAATCACATGATATCAACGAATCATTAAGACAAGGTTTGTATAAAACCGACTACGATGTATTTATTGATGAAGTGAGGGAACTCATAAACAAACATGAAAATTAAATAACATGACTAAAGAAGAAGTATTTGCGGCAATCAAGAATTTGGTTAAACCAACAGAATCTGTTGAAGAGGTTAAGTTCGAGAGAGTTGCTTTAGAAGGTGGTGAAGTTTTCATTACAAATCAAACTGAAGGTGAATTAGCTTTGGGAGATACTATTTACGTTGAAGAAGGTTCTGAATTTATTTTGGCTCCATCAGGTACTCATCGTTTAGAGGACGGTAGAGAAATCGTACTTGACGAAGAGTCTGCTCTTGTGGAAATCAAGGAAGAATCAGAAGTGGAAGAAGAGGTAGTAGAAGAAGAAGTTGTTGAAGCTGGTGATGATGAGGAAATGAACGCTCAAACACAAATTGAAGAATTAAAAACTGCCATTCATGATTTATTGATGGCATTTGAGTCTCACATCAAAGACACTGATGAGAGATTTAACACGTTGAAGGCTGACTACGAGAATTTCAAGAAGGAAGCTGAATACACACCTGTTAAGCAGGATAACTCCTTTAAGGCTAAATTCTCCGCTTTGGAAGCGAGAATGGCTTATGTTAAGGAAAATAAACATTAAAATTAAAAATTGAAACAAATGGAAAAACATTCGTTCGCATTCGTAAACAACATGTCAGATTTCATCGCAGCTAATGAGACTGAATTGATGACAAAGTTGGTAGTTGGTACGGCTGTTGCTGATTATGTTAGTATTTTCCCTAACATTAAGCACGCAGAGAAGGTACCTGTATTTGACACTGGCGATATTGATAGTATCGCATCAACTGGTCACTGTTCAACAACTTTTGGTGATGTAACCATGAGTGAGAAAACTTTGACTGTACAAGATTACTCAATCCAAAAAGGATATTGTCCTGAAGCATTGTCTAAGACAATCATGGGTATGAGAATGAACCCTGGTTCATATAACGAAGAATTAGGTGCTGAAGAAAGATTCATCGAAGATATGGTTGCTAAAGCAGCGGTATTCAACGAGAGAAAATGGTTCCAAGCAACATCTGCTACTGACGGTATCTCTGGTATTAACGAGCAATTGGATAACGCATCTGCGTCTACAGTGAACGTTACTTACACAGCATTGACACCAACAAACGCATTGTCAGTTGTGGATACTTACATTCAGAACTTACCTGATTCATTAAAGTTCAACCCAACAGTATTGTTCTTGAACAGAGGTGATTTCTTGGCTTACACAATCGCATTAAAAGACGCTAACTACTTTGCTTACACTGTAGAAGGTCAGCAAACTGCTCCTATGGCAATTGCTCACCCAGCATCTAACACTGTTGTTGTGTCTTCAGAGGTAGGTACAGGTAAAGCGGTTCTTACTTACGGTAACAACTTAGCTTTAGGTACTGACGTTCTTGGAGAGCAAGCAAACGCTGAAGGTTACTACTCACGTGATTTTGCGGAATACCGTATCATCATGAAGTGGAGAATCGGTGCGTTGGTATTCTTCCCTGAATTGGTTGTAAGAATAGCATAATTGTAGTCAAACTACACGAACCTTTGGGTTCACAAAAATAAACTGAAATAAATTAAAATTACAAAATTATGGGTAATTGTGTTATTGAAAGAGGTCTATCTCTTGACAACTGTGTAAATAATATTCCAGGAATCTCTGATTTATGGGTATTAACTACTACGGGTACGTCTATTTCGGTAAGTGGTTTGACTTATGATGTTAGTTCTGAAGAATTAACATCATTTGACGCAAACGCTGTCGGAGAGTTCAAGAAAATTGACTTAGTTAGAAATTCAAACGCTGTATTAAGCGAAGAGGTAAATGTAAATGCTCAATCATTATCATTCACATTCGTACCTTCGTTGGTGTTCCAAATCCCTGGTTGGGACCAAGCATCAACATTATTGTATCAAGAGATTATTAAATCTACTGAATCTTACTTCATCGTTAAGTTGAAGTCAGGTAAGTACTTTATGGTATCTCCAAGTGGTATGTACATTTCAACGGCAACGGTTGCTTCAGGTGCTCAACCTGGTGACGACCAGTTGTATGAAGTTACTGTGACAGGTAATGAGACTCGTTCTATTCCTGAAATGACAGTATCTACTGACTTGGCTACTTACTTTAGTGGTACAAACATCTCTATAGATAGAGAATAATTATATATGGAAGGGGATTACGGTCCCCTTCCTTTATTGCCAAAAGAATATTTATGAAATCACCTGATGTAACTCCGTTAATAAAAGATTGGTCTTTACCTGGTTTGGGTAAAGTTTTTGTTTATTATCCGATATCAAAAGGTTCTAATGCTGGACCACCTCCATCACCTTATGACCCTGACGCACAAGCATTCTTTACCGCAGTTGAGGGTGGTGGTGATACACTAACAACAACAGAAAAAGAGGCAACTAATCAACTTGTATTAGACTTAAAATCAGCATCACTATTTAGTGTGTTTGACGCATTCTATCCGTTTGTAGGTGGGACATCATCATCACACAAATGGAACTTATTAGACCCACAAGATACGGACGCAGCATATAGAATAACTTGGTTAGGTGGTATGACCCACTCATCAACGGGTATTAAAGGTAATGGGTCAAACTCTGTTGGAAAAACTAATTGGAACCCAGTAAGTGAGAGTGTTAGTAATATTTGTATGGGTCTATACATCAACGATGGTCTTACAGACACACCAAGTAGTGAATATGATATGGGTGGTCTGGCACAACCTTCGGGTGTAAATACAGATATAATGATGACTCTTGGATTTAGCAATAAGACTACCAAATATGTCAACTTTTTTAGAACGAACTATTTTACAACAACCGCAGGTGATTATAGTAGTTGTCTGTTAATGGGACAGAATAACGGAGGAACAACTCAATTATTCCAAGACGATTTAATAGTAATAAACTCAAGTCAAACATTAGGAACTGCAGATGTATCATTTGGTATTGGTGCCAGTATAAGAAATATTGGTGGTGTTGAGAGTGTTGCGGGCTCTTCTCAAAGAGGTTATGGAACGGGGTTTATCGGTGATACATTCCTAACAGAACCACAAGTAACGTTGTTGAATACCGCAATAGTTACATTTAACACATCATTAAGTAGAAACTAATATTAAAATTATGAGTCATTTAGTAGCAATAATAACAGAAGAACAAAGAAACGAATTGAAAGGTCAAATGTGGGAACGAGATAGTTATTTTGAGCCTATAGAAGATTGTAATGATAATTGGATTATTTCAATAGAGGAAATTGAAGGTAATATAAACCCAAACTTTCCTTGGCTTTCAACTTTACCTCTTATAGACTTTTGTAGAAAACCATTCCCAAGTCCAGGTCAATAAACAAATGTATAAAGTTGGTGATACCACATATACTGAATTTTATGTCAGAAATGTTAATCTTAACCTACAAACGTGTAAACTCAAACTTGAGGTAATATTTACTATTGATGGGACTTCTGTTGGAAGGGTCAAACATTTTGAATTTGATACCAACTGTGATTGTGACATAGATGACTATATAGAAAAGATAAAACAACAAATTGATGTCTGATGGCTTATAATAGATACTTAAATTTACAAACAACACAGAACAAATGGAAGAAGTCGTATTACGGTGATTTCTTTATTGCCAATACTATCGGTGGTGGTCCCGTATTGAATTACTATGAAATTCAAGAATGTTCAGGTCCATTAGTTGATTTTATCAAGACTTACCAATCTCTTAATGTTGGTGAGGGTATCGTTTATGACGGTCGTTGTTGGGAAGTATTTAGTGTTGAGTCAGCCTTACTTTCAACAGAATTTGATGGTGCTGTTTATGCGGACTGTGCCACTTGTCAAAGTCAGTTTGTATCACCAACCCCTACTCCAACGACAACATCAACTCCAACACCATCGGTGACCCCATCAATTACTCCAACGGTGACTCCATCAGCGTCAAGTGTTCTTCCATCAGCTACCCCATCAGTGACTCCTACGAGTTCAATAACTCCAACACCAAGTACAACACCTGCGGCAAGTTCAACACCGACACCAACGCCCACACCATCATCAACTCCACCAGAACAGTTCTTCTTATTGGCTGAGAACAGTGATGAGTTATTAACAGAATTTGGTGTGAATTTGGTGGTTGAATCAGCAACCACTCAATCGGTACAGAGTGTGATTGCGGTAAATCAGTTTAACACGCCAGGGGTTATCTATTATTCTAATGGTGATAGTTCCTTCAATCAAGCAACTGTTGCTAATTTAGGTTATCCTCAAGCCTTACAGGATGTGATGTATGACGGAACAAATTGGATTGCTGTCGGTTCAACGGCAACGGGAGCAACTGAATCAGCAAGAATTATGACATCATCTGACGGTACAAACTTTGCTGAGGTATCCTTGAATAATTTGGGTACATTACAAAACGATTGTTTGGCAATCGCATGGAACGGTTCTTACTATGTTATCGCTGGTAATGATTCAACACTTGAGAATAGATTGTTGAAATCTACCAATTTGGTAACGTGGTCAGCAGCCACATCTATTGATGGTTTATCAAGTTCTACTTATGTTGATGTATCATGGGACGGTAGTACTTGGTGGACTATGGACGTTGCTGGTAGAATTAAGAATAGTACTGACGGTACCACATGGAACGATGTAGGTAATGATTCTTCAAACTTTATTCAAGGTCAAGGTGTCGAATCTAACGGTAGTACAATATTAGCCTATGGTGACCCTAATTCTGCGACTGATGTTGGTATTCAATATTCAACAAATAATGGAGTCTCATGGTCGGATTCTGATTTGACAAACATTAGAATAAATGCGGTAGCGTGGAACGGTACAAGATGGGTGGCAGCAGGATTCATCACAGGTGGTGATGCCAATTTATACTATTCAACAAACGGTTCAAGTTGGACTGAAGCAGCTAATGTTGGGGTTAGTCAACAGTACACCGATGTGTCATGGAACGGGTCATATTTCATTGCTGTAGGTACATCAAGTGGTGATGATGTTGTCATCTCACAAGATGGTATAAACTGGGTTGTAACTGATGGTACGGCTAATTATGGTGACTCTTCAGTCTTCACTTATCCTAACCCTCAAATATTCCCACCAATAACATAAAATAAAATTAATTATGTCAAGTATAAAAATTAGTCAATTACAAGAAGCACCTGAGCTATGGAACCTAAATGAGCTGGTTGCGGTCGTAGACTCAAACGAGACTACTACGAGTCGAAGGACATACAAGTCCTTATTTTCAAATCATAGTGGTGGGACATATACCATCACATCAAATCAACAGACCTACGCAGTTATTGCGTGTGGGTCATCATCACCACAAACTCATATTAGAATTGGTGGTATAGATAATGCCGCAATTATTGCCTCAAGGGGTGGTAATATTACAAGCGGACAAATGAACACCATTATCGGTTGTGAGCAGAACGATGATAGTAACCAACCAACTATTAACGGAGGACAATATAACACGTTGATTGCTTCCAAAGGTGGAGTATCAACGGGTGGTAGTTATGGAGCCATCATGGCATCTAACGGTTGTCAGATACAAGGTGGAGAACACGGAGCAATTATTGCCGCACAAGGATTTAGTTTAAGTGGATATAAGTCAGCGGGTATTGCTGTTGAGTCTGGCGGGTGGAGTAACACAAGATTCTCATTTGCTGGTGGTGGTTATCAACTAAACGTAACCAACGGAGATAGTGGTAATCAGAAGGGTGCGATTGGATTTAACGGTCTAACGTTCGATGGTCAGGGTTCACCAAAATACTACAACGCTGGTATGGCAGTTCTTAACGGAACAATATCTCACGATGGTACGGCACTTATTGCTTCATCGGGTAGAACAACCCTTTACGACTATACATTACACACGGACAATATCCACACCTATCAAACAGAGAGTTTTGAAGTTGTTAATGGTGGTGGTGTAAGTGGAGCTGTTTCTGTGAATTGTACTTTAGGTACGATTTATACCTTCACACTAAATGGTAATGTTACAAGTATTGATTTTCAAAATCCAAGACCAGGTCAAAGATTTGTCTTTATCGTTAATAACCCATCAAATTATACTGTGGGAACAGCTACGGTAAATGCGATTGCTGGAACGGTTTTTGCTAAATCAGGAAATATCGGACCTGCTAATAATTCTTACACAAAATACATAGCAACTTTTGATGGTACAAATCTATTCCTTGATGAACAAACTGGATTTAGTGCTGTCTAATAGAATAAATTAATAATTATAGAATAGATGTTATATCTCTCAGCAAATAGTGAAAACATAATCTACACTGAAGTAAGTGCGAATAAGACCTTGTCTTCTCCGACATACCTTATGAGTCTTACTCATGCCCAAACAGGGAAGAGATGGTCGTTTATACCACAGAACATTACAAGTATTAGTGGAACACCTTACAATGCGAGATATGACCTATTCAAGTTTAACATTAGTGCGACCACTGAAAACTTATCGGGTGGGACTCGTGCTTGGTATTGGCAACACCCACCATGCATGGTCTATCAGGACGCAAGATTTTCAGGGACCAATCAAACTTATGTTAGGGACCAAATCATAGTTCCAAATGTGGTAAGAAATATCTTTATCACAAGAGATTTCTCTTCGCCTAACGAACAAATCACTGGTGGCACATTAACCGCAGATGGTGTAAGTCTAACACCAACATGGAATGGTAGTGTATTTCTAAATGCTAATGTATGGTCGTTTAGCGCTGCGTTATCAGGTCCAAATTATGGTGCTGTGGTTATTGATTATGAGTTCACAACCAATTCAGGTAATACCTATTCAGATACCATCTATACAACGGATATAAACGAGGTTTACGACACGGAGGTATGGAGACAATACGGAACTGACGAAAGTTCACCAGACTTCACCAAAACGTATCCTCTGACGTATTTGACAACTCCTGTGATTAATATTGACGAAATAGGTGAGTTCACCTATTCTATAAGGGAGCAACTTAATCCAATAAATCTAAATCCATCACTGGCAATGAATCAACTTGAGGTTGGTCTTGCTTATATTACTGAAGGGTTCACGGATACCTTCTACAGTGATGATGAAACAATAGGGGTGTATAACCCTGACTAAACTATTTATAGAATATGAATATTGAAGCATTTAACATAAGTCAGAACAAGATTGTCCGCAACGAAGAACAAGACAACAAGAGGTATGACTATTATCTATGGGGTAAAAAGAATGACTACCCTCAATTCTTGTTGGACCTAAAGGAAAGCTCTCCTATTCACTCTGTTGCTTGTGATATGACCGTATCGATGAGTTATGGTGAAGGTGTAAGGTTGGACGGTCTTGGTAATGTATTGGTAAATCAAACAGAATCTCTATCAACATTATATTATAAAATATTATATTCATTTTATCTTTTCGGGGGATTTGCGTGTGAGGTAATATGGAATAGAGAAAGAGACAGAATCGTTGCTTATCACCACGTTCCTTTTCAAAATGTAAGGGTGGGTAGAATGTCTCCTGACATGATGTATCCTGAAACATTTTATACGTGTGATGACTGGCAAGATACTCGACACAATCCTGTTGTTAAATACGGTTCAATAGACCCTGACAATAGAGAACAGAGACAGATGTTCTATTGGACAAGATATGTGCCTTCAAACAATAAGGTATATCCTCAAGTTCCTTATCAATCAGGTATTAACTCAATTATTCTTGAGGGAGATATTTTCTCTTGGCACAGAAAGGCATTGGACTCAAATTTAACACCCCAACTTTTTGTACAAATGTTCGGCAATGTTACGGCTGAGGAAAGAGCAGAAATCAAGAGACAACTTGTGGAAGCCTACACGGGTGAAGATGGTCAGAAGTTAATGTTAGGATTTGCTTCATCACCTGAAGAAGCAGCACAGATTACACCAATCCAATCAACGGTTGGTGATAGTTATTATGTGGATATTCTATCCTACGCGAGTCAATCCGTTTTAACATCTTGGCAGATAGCCAGCCCAAAATTACTCTCGATTCACAGTTTTTCATCTGATGCGTTCAGTCAGAATGCTGACGAGATAAAGGTGGCAACACAACACATGTTGAACTATTCCATCAAACCAAAGTTGATGGAGTTAAACATGGCTGTTGAGGACATGCTTCAATTCAAATACCAAGAACCAGTGAAACTGATAAACGACTTTACCGACTATTGGAAACCAGCAGACTTATGATATTCTTAACTACAGAACAGAAAATATTGGACAAGACTCCATTAGATAAAAACCTATTGAGTCACAATCTAAAACCAGCATTGATACTATCTCAAAAGATTAACTTGACACAACTGTTGGGTGATAAATTGGTGGATAAGATTTATACTGAAATTGAAAACGACACATTAGCAAACCCATACAAAAAGTTAGTTGATGATTATTTGGTCGACATGGTGACGTATTGGTCTGTGTATTATGCGTTGACTGATTTGTTGAGCAAGATTGGTAATAGAGGTTTACAGGTTGAAAGTAGTGAGAACAGTTCATCAGCAGACTTGGCAACGTATAGAGAGTTGAAGTCAACATATAAGAATATTGCTGAGACGTTTACAGAGAGAACAAAGAACTATCTTTGGATTAACAACGGTTTGTTCCCTGAATTTGATTTGGGAGCTGGTGCGGAAGGTAAGGTACCAACCAACATCAATACCAAATACTTTTCAGGTCTTCAGATATGATTTTACCAAAGTACATTAGAGGGGAAAGTGTTGCTGGATATACACAGAGATGTAGAGGTTCTCGTGAGATGAGAAGATTGCCGTTGGACTCAAGGTTGAAGACACAGTTGTGTAAGGAACACGTTGAGGTTGCCAGAGAATATCTCCGACAACCATTCAACGATAACACTAAATAAACAAAAAAACTTATCCTTTGTATTCTTTGGCGATAAATGAATCCATAGATTCAAATTTATCGACCATATCCTTACTATAACCATCTGTTACGAATTTCTCCAACATGGTGGTTACCTTAATCAAATCTGCCAAGGAAGGACAGATATTACAGGTGTTAAAATAATCTAAAGCCAAACGACTCATAGATTGTCTTGCGATGATTGCGTCTTTTGAATTCTTTGTCATTTCTATTACTTTTTAAGTTTATTATTGAGTTTTTTAACTACGTTCGATAAGGTATAGTGTTGTAACTCTAAATTCATTTTCCATTCATCTTCATTCTCATCGTCCTTAATGTCTAACCAAACTGTGTGAATACTATCTAATTCCATTTCTAAACCATAGATAGTTGATTTCAATTCTGCTTCCGTTAATTGTACACGGTGTTTTTTCTCTAATTTTTCCATACTTTTAATTTCTTAATATTTTAATATACCAATAGTATAACCAATAAAGTGGATAAAGTCAAACCATTTAAGTGGTTTTTTTAATCTATTTCTACCCAAGACCAATTATAACCTGAAGTTACTGCGTAAATTGTAGCTGTTGCCACTCCAAGTTTCTTTGACAAAGCGGTGACACCCCACTCTTTTGAGTATTTCTTGTAATTCTTTTTGATAAACTTTACCTGTTCAATGGTCAATACTGCGTTAGAGTTACCTTCACCTGTTTGGTTATTTCTTACCTTCTCACGACTTTGTTGTGTCCATTTTCTCTCTGATTGATTTTGAGGTGGTTTGTGACCCTTTTCCTTCATAATAATACTCATATTGTCTTTCCATTCTTGAGTGTGAGGACCTTTTGGTGCTGATAATTTGGCTCTCATTTCAGGGTCTTTCCAAAGTTCAGTGAGAGTATTTGATAGTTTCAATTTGCTTTTCTCCGACATAGGTTTATCCTTGTTCCAAGGCTCAAATCCAAGAGTTCCTTCACCACCATCAGTCATATTCACCAACGGACCATCTCCTTTGTCTGACCTTCCAATGAGTGAAATCAATTCTTGTTCAATTACAAGTGATTCATCGTAAGATAATTTATCAAAAGCAATCTCAACATCGTATCCATACTTATCGACCACTCTGTGCCAGTGTGGATTTCTACCCGCTCTCGCAAATGCTCTTTTTTTTCTTCTACCAATCCCAACATAGAATACCTCGTTGGTGTCTTTGCGTCTATGTAAATATACTACTGCCATACTATTTGATAAAAATTAGAATAATACTGATACCAATAAAACGATTCCTACGATGAGATAGAGGATACCTTGTACCCCTTCTGTAATGTCTTCTTTTGTAAGTTCTTGATGTTTGTTTTTTTCTTCTGGCATAACTGTTTTTCTTTAATGATATGTAATTATTCTGATACTGTCAAATATGTTTCCAAGTTTTTCTTTTTAGAATATTATAAATTGAAGTTCTTGTCATACTCCATTCTTTACTAATTCTGTTTACACTATAATTTCCTTCATTTTCTCTCAACCAAATCACTTTTTCTTTAGTCAATTTACATGACGCATTATTTTCACCTCTATTTGATAAACTATTTTTTAATTTTTGTTCGTCTGTAGGTTTATAATGTTTTTTAGCTAAACTCATTTTTTTTCGTGTTTCTTCACTGAAAGTTCTATTTTTATAAATTTTACTCAAATGTTCACGAAATGATTTTGTTTTAGGTACACCAAGATATTTTCCTCTCCTATTATCTCCCATTTTTTTTCTTGTCTCATCAGTAATAATTTTATTGATAGTTCCTTCACCACCATCTGTCATATTAACAAGAGAACCAAGACCTAAATCTCTACGACCATATAATTTAATCAATCGGATTTCTTCTTTACAAGCTTGTTGCCATGTTAATTTTTTTTGAATAACTTGAATTGTATATCCAAATTTATTAACAATATGATGCCAGTGAGGATTTCTACTACTTTTAGATTTAGAACGAGCAATAGTCTTACCAACACCAACATAGAATACCTCGTTGGTGTCTTTGCGTCTATGTAAATATACTACTGCCATACTATTTTATTTGTTGAACATTTGAGACAAACTTTCTTTAAGGTCTTGAACCAAAGGGTATAGACCAATCTCACTACCCGTCTCAACATATACAGAGAGGTTATGAACACAAGATTGGACAAAACCATCTTTCATAGTGAGAAACTCCTTGTCATTAGTTCTTGAATACATATCATCAAACCAGTCATACATAATATCACTTAATTTGATGAATTGAACCAAGACAGAGTATCTGCCGATGATGGTCATCGATTTGTTAAAGTCAGAGTCCAACTTGATTGAGTTAGAGATTTCAGTTGATTTAAGGATTTCGTTTTGGTAAGTTGTTGTTGTCATGTTGTTATTGTTATTATTAATCTTATACAAATATAGTAAAAGTTTTTTAATCTACAAAAATATCATCAAGTTTTTCTCTATGGTCTCTTAAGTAATCTTGTAGAACCCAAGTGTAATCCTCACCATCTATGATACAGCCTTCCATATTCAAACAATATAGAGGTTGAGCCTGTGTTCCGATGTATCTATCCTCACACTCTGTGGTTTGTTTAAGATATTTAACAAAGATTAAGAGTTGGTCTTTGGTAGGTAAAAAGTTGTAATTGCTTCCGTAGTAATAGACAACATAGTCCCATATTCTGTATTGTTCTAAATTAAGATTATCTACTAATGTTTTAATTTTCATTGTTGTTGTTTGTTTAATTGTGAGATACGAAGATAAGGAATTATTTTTGTTCTACCAAAACTTTCATCAACTTTTCGTACTGGTAATCTTCAATAAGAAAGTATACGGTTGATTTTAGTGGTAGACCCAAAGACTGTGATACCAATTGGAAATTGACACCTAATTTAAGTAGGTTACCTACTCTTTCGTTTTGTTCTTTTGTAATTTGCATATCTGTTGTTTCTTTAATTGTGAGATACAAATATACGGCAAAATATCTTACCACGCAGCATAAGGGCAAAAAAAAACCCTCTTTATGAGGATTTTTTTCAGTATTACTTATTTAGTTTGGTTAACCAGGATTTCAGAATATCCCAATTTCGTGTGGCAAATATACCAAATGAGAATCCTGCCCATATCTTATATCCCATAGCCCATAGGACTAAACCTACGATAAGACCAAGTATCCCTTCAACACCATTAGATATGACCCAATCCTTGATAAGACCATATACCTTCTTTATTAGTTCAATTACCTTTTTCATATTATTTCTTTGACAACATTTTTTTTAGTTCGTGGTTCTCTTTGGTAAGCTCGTCCACTTTGGCTTTTAGTTCCTTGATTTCATCTGTAAGGTTATCTATCTGGTCCTTCATGTCGTTGATGATACGGTTATAGATATCAATCGACTTCTGAATGTTGTTTAAGGA
>Ga0102963_1000613_pt1 | contig 15436 bp, 23 predicted proteins | sample SalPon2_C_H2O_MG_2_FD_84522 | JGI IMG/M metagenome (GOLD analysis project Ga0102963, IMG submission 84522) | Salt pond water microbial communities from South San Francisco under conditions of wetland restoration - Salt Pond MetaG SF2_C_H2O_MG | ecosystem: Environmental > Aquatic > Non-marine... | reverse complement strand
GCTCTTGTTGAACCATTAGGTGCAATCATAAAGAGCATTTTAGAAGACGCACTACTGCCCTCTAAGATTGCTCTGGTCAATCCCTCAAGACTTCTTAAGTCTCCTTCAAAAGTCTCGCAATGACCCCTTCCATAGTTCATTCCATCTATACGATTGAAACGTAGTGCAATGAAAGGCAATTTGTCTAAATCATAGTTTTTCTCAAATACTTTTTTCTTAGCTATTTCTTGATGAACATAAAATTTATCTTTTTGCCTAGTTACGCAAGTATATAAATGTAAAGACTTAGTATCTTCTTTTAAAACTTCACCTAAACCTTTTTTAAGTTTTTCTGGTAAAGTATTTGGTGAGATACCTTCTTTAATAATAATTTTTAATATTTTACCTTGAGGGTCTCTTTTAACGACATAATTATTTAATGAATAAGTTCTTAAACCATCATCTGTAATTTTTAATAAAACATTACCTGAAACAATAAGGTGTTTTAATGCTTCATAAAAAGCTACTCTATCGTTATTTTCTTCAATGCTGTCCATGACAGCTTTTTCAATTTTAGCTAGACCTTGTTCAATAGTTGCTTTTTGTTTTGGGTCACCTTCAATTTGTTTATAAACAAGTTCATCTACATCTAATCTAAAGAATGGAGCTTGTGGTGGAAACAATGCTAACATTAATTTAGATGCAAGATTAGTTACACCTCTACTTCCTACTGATTGATATGGAGTAGGATATTCTGTAGCTTCATTGTTTCCTTTAGGTGGGTATAAATGTGGAATAGTAAGTTCAGCAACCCTTCTTGCTCTTTCAAGATAGACTTCTCTATCTATCTCCATCTTTGTGTACTGACTTTCTAATAAAGATTTATCTTTAGCGACAGTAGATGTATCTAGTTTATATTGTTCCATTTATTAAGATGTTGGAAAATTAAGTCCACTTCCTGATAAACCTGATGAAGTTAAAGGTATTCTTAAACTTCCTCTGCCTCTCTTTTTTCTCACATTAATGCTGTTTGCTTTTTCTACTTTGGTATCAAGACCTATAGTAGAAGTGCTTTCTGCCATTTTAGGTGCATTTCTCTTAGTAGTTGCTTGAACAACAACTGGTGGAGTTGGCGGAGTTGGTTCAGGTGCAGGTGGTGGTTGTGGTGGTGGTATGCTCGGTTTTGAAAATGAACACATATCATGTCTCCTGTTGTAAATTATATTTTTCTCTTAGATGCTTAACGACTGACCTTTGACCTGATTTATAAAAAATTTGTCTTTCACTATCGTTAAGGTCTGCACATTGTTCTGGGAAAAGAACATCAAGATAATCAATCAGTTCCTTACTTAGTACTGGTACTTCTATCTTTTTCTGCATTGTTTTCTCCTAAAGTGGTACTTAATCTGGTTCTTTCCTCAGCAATCTCACCTGCAATTGCTGAGTAACCACAAGCATCAACATAGTCATCAATGTTGTGCTGTCCTTCCTGAGTTCTAGCTATCTTAAGTAAAGCCATTAGATTAGCTACATCTTCAGGTAATATTTTGATATTTAGCTTAGTTTTATTTTGTAAATAACCTGACCAAAGTCTTCCAATATTTTCATGGTTCTTTACCTTGTCACCATGCTTATCTTCTCTGTCAGTACTAACTAGCTTTTTTGTTTGCTCTAGTATCTCTGTAGTGTTCATATTTGTAATTCCATAGTTTTGGTTGATTGGTAGCAAAATCATATTCATCTTTACGAAGTATTCTTGCTAATTTGGCTTGATGATATGCGTCTTCAAATGATTGATTATTTCTCTCATATTCTTCTATGACAGCGTTCCACATCTCATCTATAGTTTTTTTGTTGTGAAGCACTCTATTAGCTTTAACAGCACCAACACCTACACAACCTTTGTAACCATCAGCACTATCTCCAGTTAGAACTTGCAAACAAAAATTATAATTAGCTTTATTTTCATCTACAAATTCCAACTGGTCATCACCAATAAAACAATGCCAAGAGGGAATAGTTCTCATATCTTTATCACCTGATATGATAACATTGTTTGTATTGTAATGTTGGGTAGCTAAAATGCCTATAACATCATCACCTTCTAAATTAGGTAGGCAATAGAAGTTATAGTTTTGTTCAACCCACTTTCTTAGAGGTTGATAACAAACTGGTTTTCTTATCTTCTTTCTGTAAGATTTATATTCAGTATCTAATTGTTTTCTGTAATTTTTCTTATCAGAGAAAGCTACAATGATTTCTTTTGACTTTGTGTATTGTTTGTAGTGTTCCATGTTCTGTTTGAACAATTGCTTACCTACACTTAAGTCAGAATGTAATGTCCATATATCATTACCCCAGTCAATAGGTTCTTCTAAACTAGAAGCAATCTTGTAAATAACTAGGTCACCATCTACTATCATCACTTTATTCTGATTATCAAAGAAGCTATTCATATTAGTCATCTTCTTATTCTTCTCATGTTTTCTTGCTTTATTCTCACTATGTAAATGAAAGTGAGCATCAGTTAACTCTGTCATAGGTCTATCTCCTTTAGTTTTAAAATGTTTGATTTTGGTATGACTGTTGAATTACCGCCTTCATTGATTGTGCCATCTTCATTAAAATTAACATCACCAATGAAAACGAATTTTTCTTTAGATTGGTGGACTAACCAACCCATAGTAATACATACTGCTGTATTAGATTTTTTAATTTCAGGAATAGTAGCCCAGTTACTAAAACTAATAATATCACTCCACCAACATTTATAGAATTTATATGGAAAATCTTTTGGGTCTATGTCCGGTAAGACAAGTTTATTTTTTAATAGTTTTTTCATAGTACTAAATCAAGTAAATCTCCTTTTGGAATGATGTGTCCTTTAGAAGTCCAATTATCTCCACCTGCTTTGATGGGATAAGACTTCATTAGTTTCTTTAGAATTTTAGTTGGTATTAAAACCCATATTTGATGGTTACGTTTTTCTAACCATAAACAAATTGCATAATATTTAGATTTTGTTGTGTAAATTCCTGAAGGTTTACCTCTACTTTCAATCTCAATAAAAACATTACCAGTCTTCTGACATATCCTGTCAGTCTTACATTCTATTTTTCCTTCTATTGCTTCTTGAAGTTCGTTTTCTTTTTGTTGACCGAATTTTAAATCCAAATCAAAATGAGGCTTAGCTTTAGTGTGTGTCACTCCAGTTTTGACCTACTTTTATTTCTCCATCTAATTGAGTTTTGAAATGAAAGAAGTCTTGTGTTTTCTTAAATATTGATTTTGCTATTTCTTTAAATTGTTCTATTTTTTCTTTTTTGACTATGAACTGCATCTCATCATGGATATGTAAAACCATTGCGTAGTCTTCTCCAAATTTAAAACCTGCTTTATGTAATTCTTCATTTATAATTACTGTGCCTTGTTTGACTAACAATGCACCTGCGGATTGGATTAATGTATTTAAAGAACTAAACTCTGCTCTACAATTTAATCGTCTACCATCAATACCTTTAAGGTATCCATAATTTCTATACTTTTGTTTGACTGCACTAATTAACATAGCTAGTGCAGGTAAATTTCTAGTAAATCTTTCTCTTACTCTTTTGGCTTCTTCGTGAGTGACATCAAGTATTTCAGAGAGTTTCTTATCTCCGCAACCATAAATGAAAGCATATATAAAAGTTTTAGCTTTAGCACGAGTGGTAAGTCCTGTAGCTTTTTGATTGGCGGTATGAATATCATCTTCCAAAAGTGTTTTTGAAAAATTCCCATTGTCATAATTATGAAGGTAATGACCCAACACACGCAACTCCAAACCAGAAAAATCAAGACCACACATAACCATATCGGTAGGACAATTAAATAAGGAACGAAATTCTTTGCCATACTCTGAACCACTCGCCACACATTGTGCCAAATTTGGTGAGTGATGAGTACATCTACCTGTGACTGCACCATTCGTAATAACTTTTCCATAAATCTTACCTCTTTTGTTTAATTTTAAATATGCTTGTTCTCCATCACTTAACTGACCTAATCTTTTCTGTATCATTAAATGTTCAGAAATAATTTTAGCTTCAGGATAAGGTAGTGAACTTAAAACTTTTTCATTAACTTCTGGTTTACCTGTTTGAGTAAAATCTTTAGGTTTCCAACCAAGAACATTAATTAATCTATCTGCTATATGGTCTCTTGAATTAGGATTAAATATTTCAGTTTTATAAATAGGTACTGGTACACCTGCTTTAATTCCTTTTTTCTTGTTATCTCTTTTATAGACTTTGTTACCACAAAACTTTTCCCAAGAAGGAAAAGCTAGAGTTAACTTTTCTTCTAACTCTAGTTTCCTCTTGGTTAGGATAGTATGTAGCGACTGAGCAGTCGTCTCATCAAAGTACACACCATGCTGTTCTTGTAATGCAATCCATTTAGCAAAGTTATGCTCTAAATCTACAGACACAGAAGAATAATTTTCTTTTTTAATTTTAGAGAATAGTAATGAAGTTACTTCAACATCTCTTTTACAGTACTCCAACATATCTTGATTAAACTCACTAAAGTCAGAGTGTTCTTGATAATCACCTTTTCTTAAACCTAATCTATAACCCCATGCTTCTAATGAGTGTCTTCCATATAGTTTTGCAGGTAATTCTTTACATTTAAAATCATGGTCTAATAAGTTAGTCCATATAAGCCTACTCATTAGTAAGGTATCAAAAATCTTACCTTTGTATTTATAATTTAAAACTTTTTCTAATACTGGAACATCAAAACCAATTAAATTATGTCCAATGATAATTGAAGATTTGTTTAGTAACTCTAGTGCATCATTGATGTTATTAGGATTATAACTGTATACTTTATTAGTATTTATATCCTTACAAACGATACAATGAATTACTAAATTATCTTTATCTAGAAACCCATTAGTCTCTAGGTCTATTACTAGTTCCATTTTTAGTTAAATTGTTTTGCTTTATGTAACAACTTGCACAATGGTAAATTTTTTTACCTTGTTCTTCTTTAAAGATGTCAGCAGGTTGTTCCTTGTAAAAATCACAAAGAGGTCTTTGTTTCATTAATGAATTAAATGAATTGAAATCTTATCTACACTTGGAAGTACATCTGAAACTCTTGATATAGATTTTGTAATAACTTCATGTGCTTCTACATCACCACACATTATAACTGGATAAACATTCTCAAATTTAATTGCATTGTAAATTGCAGTCATAATAGTTTTGCAAGTTTCAAAAACTATTGTTTGTTGTTCTTGAGTTAATTTTAAATAATCTTCTTTATCTATTAAGAACGATAAAATAAATTTAGTTAAAAGTTTTTCATTCATCAAAACTACCTTCTTTTAATCTTCCTGTTTGTTTGTCATAAATTAAACTACAAGCTATTCCTGTATCACCTGAGTATCTGTTCTTAAGAACTCTTGCGGTCATTACATTGCTTTGAATTTCATCTTGTTGATTTCTTTCAAAACCTACTACTGCATCTGATAATTGTGCTAATGAATGACTACCTCTCAAATGAGATAATGAAGTTTGAACACCTTCTTCATGTCCATTTTTACCTTCTGGTCGTTTTAAATGTGAGACCACAAACATTGCACATTTAACTTCTTCAACAAGTTTACGAAGATTAGTCATTGTATTATCAATTAATCTTCTCTCGTCTCCATCAGCTAAACCTGAAATAACTATTGAGATATGGTCAAGTATGATTGTCTTACAATCTAATGATTGAACCATGTATCTAATTCTGTTCATTAAATCTTCGGTGTCAGAACTACCGAAGTGGTCATAGAAACAAATGTAATCTTTTATATTATTCCATTCATTTATAATTTCTTCTTCAGTTAATTTTTCTTTTACTTCTGGTAAATGAATTAACTGATTTAAACCTACTGATACAATTCCTCTAACACTTCTCTTAACACTTTCCTCTAATGCTATATAGCCAACTTTTTCTTTTTGATTTATTAAGTGGTAAGCAATTTCTCTACAGACTTGAGACTTGCCTGTACCTGAACCTGCGGTAAGTAATACTAACTCACCTTTTCTGATACCACCAAGTTTCTGATTAAAACCATTCCATTGATAAGGAATTGTTTCTACATAATCATCATTAAGTAATAATTCTTTTGTATTAACACCTTCTATAATACCTTGTGGGGTATAGGCTTTAGCTTCCCACATAGCATCAATAATTTTAGAACCTTGACCATTCTGTAATAATTCACTTGGGTCTTTAGCAGGAAGTGATGCTATCTTTACTTTTTTTACTGGTAAAATATTCGCACATTCTATTGTTGCACTTTTACCTGCTTCATCTTCATCAAACATTAATACAATGTTTTCAAATTTAGAAAGCCATTCTAATTCTTTTTTAATATATTTTTTTGCTGATGATGCACCTGAAGGTACTGAGACTACTGGAAACTTATTGTTTTGTACTTTGCTTACAGTAAGTGCATCAATCTCACCTTCTGTGATGACAACCATCTTACCACCATCACGCCATAGGTTCTGACCAAATAAAGTAATTTTATCAGTATCACCTAACCATATAAATCTTTTATCTTTAAATCTTAACTTCTGTGCAACTCTATTATAATTTCTGTCATAAAAGTTAGCTATGTGAACAGGCTCACCTTTGTATTCAGCAGTTTGATAATTAAACTTCTTACAAGTCTCACTATCAATTTTTCTACTTGGTAATGCTTCTACTATTCCTTCAATCATATCTGATATTATTTTCTGCTTTTCTACTTTTGGTAATTCACCATTTGTCTTTTCATAATTATGACAACCAAAACAATAAGTGTGGTCTTCCCAAACACCTAAGTTGTCTTTAGAGCCACAATTTTCACATGGCGAGTGATGTAGAAAATTAGTCGTCATCTATTTCAGGTAAGTCTTCAGGTAGTAATTCTGCTAAGTCAGCATCATCTGTAAGACCATCTTGAAATTTATATCCGCTTACATCTTCATGTAATAAATATTCTCTGACGTTAAAACTTGGACACTCTTTGTTTTCATCAAGCATATAATGCCCAACAATTTGTGCATCTGGGTATTTAACTAAAAGTTCTTCTAAAGTTTTCTTCAAACTTTCCCATTGTTCAGCAGTAAAATTATCTTCTGCTTTTGAGTTATCGTATTCATTACTTCCGCCAACTAAAGCTAATCCATAAGAACAATGATTGTAGCCTTTAACATGAGCCTGAACATCATCATCACCTCTGCCTTGCTCTACAGTTCCATCTCTACGAATAACTTTGCCATAACCTATTTTTAACCAACCTCTTTCTCTGTGCCATCTATCTATTTCTTTAGCACCAATATTCATTGATGGTGGTGTAGCTGTACAATGAATAACAATATATTTTGTTTCTTGTCTTGCCATAATTAATGTCCTGCCTGTACTTGTTGAATTTCTTTTAACCAATCATTTGGAAAAGTTTCTTTTGTTGATTGAATACAATGATAAGGAAAGTTATTTAGTTCACACCACTTGCCATAAGTTGTTAAACTTTTCTTTCCAATCTTTGTTTTTGAATTTGAAAATATAAACCTAATATCTAATTCAGGGTTTTGTTTTTTTATTAATTTCATTTTCTTTCTATCGGCACTATTAAAAGCACCTTTAGTTTCTATGATGAAAGAACCCTTGATAGGAAAATCAGGTGTATAAGTTTTTTTAATTTCAGGTTGAAAGTAAGTAATCTTTAAACCTTCATATTTAAAAGAAAGTTTATTTTTCTTTAAATAGGTAAAAACTACTTCTTCCAACCCTGATTTTAAAACAACACCTTTAGAAATCTGTACTCGTTTGAACTTCTGTCTGTGGTACATTATTCATCTCCTCTGGTGATGTTGTGTTTTCATATCCATCTTCTTTAGAAAACAAATTCATTTGTTTGCCTTCTACTAATTCAATCACTTGAACTGCTTTTAAGATTGCAGTTACACCTGCACCAATTAAAGGCGTATGATAAGGTCTTAATTGGTATGCAACTTTAATCTTAGAGCCACCCCAAATGTTACATGAAGTTGGATTAAGAGGATTTTTCTTTGCATCAAAGAGTGCAGGTCTTTGACTAAAAGGTTCTTTAGTCTTTCTATTCACTCCAGTAGCTTTCATTTTAAATTTAAAATTAACAAACCCACCTTCTTCAGAATATGGACTTGGTGCTACTTTTACAGTTTTACCTTTAAGTTCACTCTCAGCTTTAGAAATACTATCTTGCATAGCTTTCTCAAATTGTGCAACCATCTTAGTTGCTCTACCTTGTGATACTTTTAAGATAACTTTGTATTCACCATTTTCGTTAAATTTAACGTCAGGTTTATTTAAGTGTGGGTATATAGCTTCTCCCAATTCACTTATGTATGTGGCTTCATTCATATTTGTACTCCTTTGTTACGTTTGGTTAGCCATAGGTGGCACTTAATCAACACAGGTGTCGTTGACTGAAGTTTAAAAAAACTAAACACAGAAAAAGATTGATTTTTTTACCTGCTCTAAATCTAGATTTCCTTTTTCAGGTAATGGTGGAAATTTTTTCTGGTTTTTTTCAGATAACATTTGCTTCATCTCCATAGCCCAATTAGCTAAAATATCTTTATTGTAGATTTCACAAAACGCTTCTCTTAAAGCCAATGACATATTATCAGCATCAGGTGCTAGAACTCCAAAGCTGTCATGGATTAAACTAAAGTTATCTATTCCAAGTTCAGAACCTTTAACAACTGATAAACTTAATACTGAACTGTCTAATTGATGGATTAGATTAGGACATATAGATTGTTGGGTTTTTCTTCTGTCTATTTCTTCAGTCTCCGAACTAACAGACAACTTAATAATACTATCACCCATCTTAGTTTTAACTCGCTTACTTTCTTTTTTGTAAGCTGACATCATAATGGGTAGACCTAATGGACTTGTCCAAGCAACCGGTAAGTTTTCTGATGCAACAAGTTTTGCTACATCTTTTAAAAACTTCATTATATCTTTAGCACCAACAATAACTTCATTGATACTTTTCCATACAATTTTAGTTAAATAATAAGTTGACTTAAATAAATCATCACCAAAATTATGAGGTTTATTATTTTCAACTAATTCTTTTTCAACATGGTCTTGAATGTATTGCCTACATGAATATTGAGTAAGACTGTAAGGTAAACACATGACAGGTTTTTTACAAATCTTTCTATCTATTCCATATTCTAACCATTGTTTTGCCATTGGGTTTGTTTCTTGTTTTAATTTATCAATTACTTTTTCTGCAACTAATCCATAGACATCATTAGGTTTGTTTGATGGTACTAAGTTTGTAGCTTTACCACCTACTTCATCTCTCATCATTGCTGAGTAATGTTGTAGACCTGAGTTAGAACAATCAGAATGTATTGGTAATGTAGTTATAAACTTAGGGTCAAAATCAGTTTCAGCAAAATCTCTATATTCAATACACCATGCTAAAAATGAAAATGGTTTGTCAGCTTTACACCACCATGTATCTTGTAATGGATTATTTGCAGTAGAAATAATTTTATCTGCATTATCAATTACCCATTGTCTTCTAATTGGTAATTCTTCTTTATCAGTTTCACCAAACAGACCTGCACCTGCTACAGCAAAATTATTAAATGCTTCTTCAGTTGCTATAGGTTTACCAAACTTAAATTTAATTAATGCTCTTGCATAGTCAGCACTTTGTGGTGAAAGCATTGGTGACTTAGGATATATCCTACCTCTAAAGTCCAATTGATAAGGATACCAAAAACCAATATCTAAAAATTTTTTAGCTTCCTCAAGAATTTGTCTTATCTGAATATATTTAGATTTAGACTTTGCTCTTTCTTTGTAAACATTAGAGGCTTCTCTTTTCCATTTTGTTTTAGCTTCTTTGTTAATAGCTATATCAAATGGTTTAGGTGGTAGAGGAATGTCCTCAGGATTAATAGGTAACTTTCCAAGTTGATAACTATTTAGAATACAAGTTTCTAAAACATCAAATACAGGTTTATTAATTACCCATTCAGTTTTTTGCATGATATTTACAGATTGACTTACAATCGGAAACTCATGCCATCTGTTGTTTAGTTCTTCTAAATATCTTTTATTTGTTTGTTTTATGAAATTGTAGTGCATTAGCTATCTCCTCAGGTTTGTTTTCTTTGTTGAATTTCTTTCCATAATAACCACCGGTAAAAGGTGATGACCAATCTCTTGGTGGTGCTACCATTGGTAAATATTTAGGAAAAAGAAGTTCATTTTTGATATTAAAGTTTTTAATTTCTTCAATAATCTTAGGTGTTGCTTCAACATAAGTTACAGTTTTGTCTTTCCTATGCTTTCTATTTTGATGCTTAATGAGACCTAGTTTTTCTAAGTAACTAATCATCTTTACACCTAAGTGTATCTTCTCCACATTACTCCAATCATCAAATCTAAGACCATTTCTATTCATCATGTAAGTCCAAACTCTTGATTTATATTGATACCTATTAGCGTTCTGAGGAATGTTTTTACCTGCTAATTTTCTTGAGGTTTTTAAATAGCTATCTTTATTCTGCTCTTTAAACTGAGTAATCCTAGCTTCTTGCATTAACCCAGTAGCTATTTGTATAGATAATTTATTAATAGTAGTTTCATCAGAAATACCATCAATTACATTTTTAAGAATAATTAAACTGCAAGTATCCCATATTTCAGGTTTATCTTCTAAAAATACTCCATTATCAAATGCTGAAGTAGGTAGGCATTGACATATTATTTTTAAAGCTGTTTGATGATTACCTGCTTTACCACTACTCATAAGTCTAATATCTTCATTAATTAATTTAGATACTTCTGTGATATATTTTTGTTGAAGAACAAGACCATACAAAGTTGTACTTTCTTGTCCTTTGGCTTTGGCATCATTAACAGTTTTCATATATCTGTTAGCACCGCCTCTAAGCATATCTTCTTCATGCTCTAATTCTTTTTGAATTATTTTTAAGTGGTTTTCTTTGTTGGCAAATTTACCGCCTACCCCAACTCTTACTAATTCTTCTAGTTGTAGTTGGAATGGTGTCTTATGTATTTCTGCGGACATAGTGAGAACATCTCCTTGTAAAATAACGACACAGGTGTGCGTCTACTGATGGTTTTTGTAGAACGTCTACAAGACCACCACAGATGTGTTGTTGAGTTTAAATTGAATAAACCTGTTGGTATTAAATAATAATTACCACAAGTGTTGTTGAGATGAAAAGTGCAGTTCTTCCTAAGACCAACGCCATACGTTTTTTCCTTATAGACCACACTTTCCATATTAGCAATCGTAGACGAAGTAGACGTATCGTAGACGATTGAGTAGACATTTTTATCTACATTTTTGGTAGGCGAGAAAGGACTTGAACCTTCACCACTTGCGTGACCAGTTCCTAAGACTGGCGTGTCTACCATTCCACCACTCGCCCAACTTTTAAAATGTGGATTGATAACACTTTTCATATTTATTTCAACGCCCTTCTGCTGTTGTGACCAATCATTGAATTATCCTCAATAATTGTATCTTTACTATCATCAATTCTATTATTCTCTAATGCCAATATAGCATTTTGAAGAACTGTAGAACTAGACTTAGTATAATAAGTCAGCGTTGTTTCGATTACAGAATGACCTGCAAGTTCCATAGCAACTTTAGGATTTACATTCTTCTCAGCTAGACGTGTAATAAAAGTATGTCTAGTTGTGTATGGTGTAAACTTTTGATTGAAGTTACACATTCGAATGTACTTGTCCCAATTACTTCTTCTTTGAGTTGCTGAAGTTGGGAACACTTTTCTGTCTGACCTAGACTGAGCATCTTTTAAACGTCTTCTAGCTATCTCAATACATCTTTGTGTTAATGGTATTTCAACAGAAAAACCTTTTGTTTTACTTCTCCAAAAAGTTACTGTGTTTCTACCGAAGTCAACATTATCAATTGTGAAATTATCAAGTTCACCTTCATGTCTCATTCCAGTATCAAATGCCCAAGCCCAATGGTCATACCAAAACTGGTCACCGCATTTATTAATTAAAGCTAAGAATTGTTCTTGCTCAAATTCTGCAAATGCAGGTTTACGTTTAGTTTCACCTCTAGGCAAATCAATGATACCCATGTTCTTAATTCTAGGGTCAGGATTAATTAATTGGTCATTAGCAAGTAATCGTTTTTTCAACGCATACTTTTTAATGCTTCTCAACACACCTAATCTTTTGTTAATAGAATTGTTGCTGACAGTTCCAGTCATATTCTTTTCACGTTCAGCAATTTTTTTAGCAACCCATTGTTTGAACTCATCAATCATTTCTTCTGACCAATTAGCTAAAGATTTGTCGTAACCAAAATATTCTTTAAGGTCATTAAAGAAGTGCTTAACTAAGTACTGTTGTTTAGTAGATGCTAAACCCCATTGAGATTGAAACATCATATCGAACACACTACCAAGTGTACCTGTGCCAACAGCTTTTGGTTTGTGAAAAGATGTAAAGTTAGGATTGCTTAACTGTTCAGTAAATTGTCTTTTAACAGCTAAAGCATTTACAAGTGTATCTTCAAATGCAGTTTTCATTTCTGCATCAGTCATACCTTTTGTAATACCTAAGTTTATTACTTTAGTTAATGTAGTTGGTTTACCATTAACCATCTTACTTTGTTTTACATACAGGTTCTTGTCTCTATGCAAAGTTATACCTTGTGGACAATTAGACTGAATGTAAGTTTTAACTTCAGCTTTTAATTTAATCAAACGAACCTCCTGACATTGCTGATTTAAGTGTTCTTTCTAGAACAGTTCTTGGTTTATCTTTCCATTCGGCAGTAGAGCCTATGAATAGTTTTTGTAACTTACGACCAGATTGCGTTAACTTAATCCAAGTATACTTGTGTGACTTACCATGTGGATTATCAACCATATCTAAAAAGCCATAGTCATTTAACCTACTCATATTTCTTACTGTTGATGTAGTAGATATTGAAACACCGAATAATTTAAAATACCATTCTGAAATTACTCTTGTGTTTAGTTCTTCATCTGGCAAACAACAGATTGTTTTAAAAACTAAAACAGTCTGATTGGGTACGCCATTTGTAAATGAAGTCGCTTCAGATGAAACACTTTTAGATGCTTTCTTAATAGCATCATTAAAAGCGTAATCGAACTGAATATTACTTATTGTGCAACTCAACGACATTTTTATCCTCTCTTTTTAAGTTTATAACTCTCAAAGTTTTAGGTTCATTATGTCGTATCTGTGTCTGCGTAATTAAATTAGTCAGCATAGACAATCTCGGGTCAACAAATAAGTAATCAACATTATCATGTTGGTTAGTGTCCTTGTTTTTCTCAAAGGTATACCTAATGTTGCAGTCACCAATTTTAATAGAGGTAGTTTTTTCAGTACCATCATTAATCTCATTAGTCTTACAATAAAAAGGTAAAGACCCTAATGCACTAGCATATACTAATTCATTGGGGTATTGTCTTCTTAAGTCTGTAATGTGATAATCAAAATCATTCACTTTATTACCAAACTTATTTCTACTTAACTTCCACAATTTACACACGACTTCAGCTATTTTCATAATCAACTTGGTTGAAAGTTTTGTGTTCAACTTCTTTAACCATATTTTTCTTATTACCATATTATTTTTATCCTTATATATTATTTATTTTTATATTTTACACAAGTATCAACAACACTAAGGTTTGTTTGCTTTATTAAATTGTAGTTTAATAAAATTATTCTGACCATAGTGATTTGTTTGTAATTTATTTTTTTCATAAACACAAGTGTCAAAGACACTAATATTCTTAACATTAAAATGATTCTAATTAGCAAAAAATAGATAGGCTTATATAGAATACTAATAGAACGCTTTAGACCTTGTGCTTTCGCAATTACTATCATCAACCCTACTCTAAAAAGTCTTCAGGTGTTTGATATACAACTACTTCTGAGGGTTGTTCTGGTGTTAGGTTAGTTTCAGCATTGTGTAATGCTTTAGCTAACACACCTTTATCAACCTTAGAGACCATGTGACCCCAGTCTTCAAAAGTATCAAGTACTAGTATTTGCATAGTTCTATCCTTTGTTTGCTATGAGTTTCTTAAAAGAAACCTCATGTACGTTATCAATATGAGGATAAGTTTTAGCTAATCTTTCAACTGCTATTTCAACTATCTTACTTCTACTTAGTGTAGTGTTTGGTACTATTCTTTGTCCTAAATCAGTTGCAGTTTTCCAAGTACCAATTTTAATTGCTACTGACTTATATTTATTTGCGTTCATACTATTCCTATTTGTTAGTGTTAGTAGAACCCTTAGTTCAACAGGTAGAAAGAATGATAAAACCCTGCTCTGTTATAAGAACTTAAAGTACGTTGCGTACTAAAAGCTGAACTAAAAGTTCTACAGGACAAATAAGATTAATAAGTTTTAATTACAATTTTCTAAGACTGCCATGACATGACAACTCTACTAATCATAGCCATATCGTAGCAACTCAATCTTTTAAGTATTTTATAAGCATTTTGTAAGACTGATTATTTTTTATAATTGTAGTATTTGTTTCACTTCTTTGTATGGCTCTATTAACTACAAACTCACCTACAATTTCAGTAAGTTCATATTGAGTATAAACTTTTTCTTCTCTTTCATAAGTCTTAAGATTAATTAATAGAGTACTAAATTTCATTAGATTGTGGTTGGTCTAACTTAAGTACTTCTACATGATGTCTCATTTTCTTAAACCATTTAGAGAACTGAGTATAATCCGGTAAGACTACTCCATATTCTTTAAATAAATCTTTACAGTATTCAGATTGCCAAAGCATCTTAACAGTATAACTAAGTTTATTTTTATCTTTCTTAGAAATACCTACTTGTTCTTTAAAATGTTTAACAAGGTTAACTACAGACTGTGAACCTCTCCAAAATTCTTTATCAAGCCTATGGTTTCTCCATCTAGATTTAGTATCAGTCATGCCTTCACAAATATAAAGTAAGGCTTCCTCTGCTGTTACATTCATTTGTTCACATAGAAACCTAAGATTATTAAATCCAGTTACCTCATAGTCTTTACCTTCTTTAGTAAGATAGGTCTTAGCAATATCTACAGGATTACTAAGATTATGTCTTTCCATGTAAGAAGTTAATCCAGTACCAGTTATGGCTCTACGTTTGCTACCTTCAGGTTTAACTTTAGGTATCTTTACTGAACCCAATAGAGTGGCATTAGATTTAGGTTTGTAGGCAAAGGCAAAAGGATTAAACATAGGATTTAATACACTTTTGTATTCTATAGGTTTGCCAGTCAGTAAACTCACAGCATCAATATCTTTTCTTAGTTTCTTTATTGGTGCAGTAAGTCTTTCATTGGTCTTCTGTATCT
>Ga0102963_1000606_pt1 | contig 15502 bp, 19 predicted proteins | sample SalPon2_C_H2O_MG_2_FD_84522 | JGI IMG/M metagenome (GOLD analysis project Ga0102963, IMG submission 84522) | Salt pond water microbial communities from South San Francisco under conditions of wetland restoration - Salt Pond MetaG SF2_C_H2O_MG | ecosystem: Environmental > Aquatic > Non-marine... | reverse complement strand
CGCCACCGAACCGAAGAAACGGAGCCGCAAATGAGCCGGGAAGAATACTCGCGTGAGGGTATCGACCGGACGGCCCGCCAGCTCCGGGAAAGCGCCCAGCGTTCTGGGCGTTCCATCTCTCACGAAGAGGCACGGCGCCGGGTTGTCCGGGCCGTTCAAACCGACGAAAGAAAGAACGGCCGATAGGCCACGGAGTCTTCCATGTCTGATGTGTTCAACCTCCCCGCCTGGGCCAACGCCATTGCCGGCAACTTCTTCTCCGGCTCGACTGAAACCCTCGCCGCCGCGAAGGTGATGGATTCTGACGACGCCATGATCCTCAAGCTGGATCCCGCTGGCGCAGATCGGGACATCACCCTTCCCGCAGAAGGTGATGTCTCCCCCGCTGGCCAGATGCACTGGATCGTGAACGCAGCGGACGCAGCGGAAAACCTCGTGATCAAAAACGACGCCGGCGACACCATCGCCACCGCCAACCAGAACGAAAGCGCGATCGTCTACAACGCGGGCACCAGTGGCGGAACGGAATCCAGCTGGGTTCTAATCGCCGTCGTCGCCATCGCTCTTTCCTGAATCTGAGGCCTGACCATGCCCGTCTCTGGTGAATCTTCCTACTCCGTCCGCGTGACGGTTCCCGATGTTCTGCAATCGGACCGATCCAACGCGGTGGCGCTGGAAGTCCACTTCGAGGGGGCATTGGTCGCGCCCAGCTCGGGAACCTTCACCCTCTACGCTCAGGGATCGACCCCGGTGGTGGACGCCCAGCCGGTGACCATCTCCGGATCCGTCGCCCGCTACACGGTTCCGAGCTCGGCCCTCGACACCACGAACGCCGGAGTGGAGTTCGGGGACGGCTGGCTGGAAGAATGGGCGCTCACCATTGACGGCGTAGAATACACTTGGACGCGTCCGGCCGCGCTTGCCAAGCGCCCGATCTCGCCCAGCGTGACGGACACGGACCTTCTGGCCGAGTACCCGGATCTGGCAAACTATTGGGGAAGCGGCCGGACGAACGCTCAGACCTTCATCGACTCGAGCTGGCAGGACATCGTTCGGCGCTGGCTTCGAGAAGGTGGAGCGTGGTGGCCGGTGGCCTCCCCCTATGTCTTCTTCGAGGCCCACCGGGAGCTGGTTCTGGCGAAGCTCTGGCGGTATATCGGAAAGAGCGACGGGAACGAAGTTTTCGTGGATCTCTCCGAGAAACATCAGCGCGAATACAACCGCCAGTTTCAAACCATCGCCACGCAATACGACCGGGACCAGGACGGCCGGGTGGATGATCCGGATACCCTCGAGTCCCGATACGGCGTGATCGCCATCAACACGCCCACCCGCTACTCCCCGATCTACCGGGGCGGTCTGCGCGGGAAGCGGTATCTGATCCGATGACGGCGCCCACCTACTACGGACCCCACGGGACTGGCCTCTGGCGGATCGTGGAAGCGATGGACGCCCACATAGCGGCCACGGACGCCCTACCGTTCCAACGGAACGCGCTGGCGAATGACCAGTGGACGCGCTCAGCTCTCCCACTTTCGCCCACCAGCTCCACGCCGTCCGGACATCTCGAGTACAACCTGGCCATCCGTGGCCACGCTCCCACGGGTGAGGCGGAAAGCACCATCTCCGGCGTGATGTTCGAAGCGTCCATCGATCTGGCCTTCGCCTTCCGGGCCTACCATGATGACCAGTGGACATCGTACCGGCTGGCCATGCAAGCGGCCCAGCTGGTCCGGAACCGGATCCTCTCGGGAGACTGGTTCGCGGCCGTGGGCTGTCCGGGTCTGCGCGTCTTCTGCCAAGAATCATTCAACCCGGCCCTCTTGAGCGTTCAGGAATCCGGGCTCTTGATTACTCAGACATACCGCGTTCGCCATCTCGAAGGGATCAAACCATGAGCACCACCACCACCCTCTCTCTCACGGTCCGCGCTCGGACTGGACTCACGGCGCCCTACTCCGGCCACGGCGTGGCCGAGTCGGCCTATTCCGCCGAATGGACCAGCGGGACCGGAAGCAACCAGGCGGATCTGGCTGGGACCGTGGTTCAGGCCGTGGGCGCGTCTTCGAATGTGGATCTGGACCTTCGGGCCATCACGGACGCGAAAGGGGACGCGCTGAACGGCGCCGAGCTGGCCGCGTTGATCATCGAAGTTCCCTCCACGGCCGTGGGGAATGTGAAGGTTAGCCGCTCGGCTTCGAACGGCGCCCCGATTCTGGACGGCGCCACGGACGGGATCGTTCTGACCCCCGGCGGTAGTCTCCACTTGATCTTCCCGGCGGACGGGGGCCCGGCCCTTTCAGCCTCCGCGAAGGATATCAACCTGGCCAACGCCGGAGCCTCCAGCGTTGATCTCACCATCACCACCATTCAGCGGAGCGCCTAATGTCCGGCCTTCCTCCCTTCGTCTCCCGTGATGTCACTCTCACCATTTACGACGGCGCCAGCCCTACCCCGAAAAGCGCCAGCTTCGGAAACGGCTCCGGCCTCTTCGACATTCCCGGACTGGACGCCGGCAACTTCGAGGTGGTGGAAGTCAAGAACCGCCAGGAGCACCTGGCGCTTCTGAAGGGTGAATCCAAGACCTACGAGTTCAGCACCGAGATCACGGTGGCCGATGTGGCAGATCTCACCAATCCGTCCGCCCACCGGATCCTCGACGCCATCCGGAAGACTGGCGACTGGGCCAGCGCCACCAGCGTGGAGACGATCGGGTGTGATGTCTGGGCCGTCAAGGTGGTGATCTCGATGTCGAACACCTGCGGAGCATCTGCTACCATCACGCTTCCGAAGTGCCGGATCACTGGTGATCTGAGTATGACGGAGGAAGGGCTTCGCTTGACCGTGAACGGTACCTGCTACGAAAGCCCGACCATCGCCTGAACCTAAGAGGGAAACGAGATGCCAGCGTTTCATGTTCACCTGTCTTCTGAGCTGGTCCACTGCCGGACCCCACTTCTCCGCCGTTGCTTCGCGCTCCACGCCGCGCTGGGCGCCATCGTCACCGACGATGGGAAGGTGGATTCGGCGGAGTTTGCTTGTCTGTGGAGCGCTGCGCTCGGGGCCTGTCTCCCGGCCGGTCTGGGCGCCCCCGTTCCCTCGAAGGTCAACACGGCCCAGGAGTGGATCGCCTACGGGGACAAGGTGGAGCGCTGGGCCTTCGGGCGTGGCGGGAAGGGCCACGATCTTCTCGAGTGGCAGGCCGCGTGTGAAACCGCCTGGCAGGCCATCGGGGAGAATCTTCCGATCCCTGACAAGGTGGAGGAAGCGGCCGCCCCTTTCGAGGAAGGGCCGGGGCATGGTTCCGCCGCTTGACCCGGCTGGGAATCGAAGCCACCGGGGATCCGTTCTGGGCGGAAACGCTCAGGCCGGACCAGCTCGAAGCGGTTTATGGCCTTCTGTATGCGGAAGATCTGGACGCGCGGGAAGCGGTGGCCAGCGTCCGGCCCTCGAGGCCCACACCACCACCACCGGCCAACGCGGACGCGGGGGCATGGTCCACCCTGATGTCCATGCGGGCCCGGTGAGGTGAGCTATCTACACTCAGTCTGGCAAGTTCTGGCGAGCGTCTGACAGTTTCTTCAACCGTGTGGCGACCTCCACGGATCCCTATCTCCGTTCGAAGTGGCGGGAATGGGTGGCCGTCTCGAGGCAGCCGGAGAAGGCCAGCAAGCGATACCGCACCATAGAAGGGCGCCTCTCTCGGCTTCCCAGCTCGGGAAAGCAAGCCGTCCAGATTCGAGTGGATCCCAGCTTTCGGAAGAACATTCTGGACATCGCCGGAACGGCCGGGCCGATCGTCACGGGTGAGATCGACAAAACAATGGCCAGCCTTGCGTTCAACGCGTGGCGGAAGTGGCCAGTGGATCACGGCTTCTCGAAGGCCCTTCTGTCCCTCGAATACACGGTGGTGAACGCTGATGTCCTGAGCGCCCAGCTCCGTTCAAACGCGTGGTATTCATTCTATATCAAATCCAAGCGGAACGGCCTGGGCGGGAAGCAGCCGTGGCGCGTGTTGATCTTCGATCCGGCGCCGGACGCGGTGGCGGAAGCCTCTAAGAAGGTCGGGGAAGCGATAGACGCCTACCTGAATGGGAGAAGCGCATGACAACCCGCCGCGACATCAGCCTGAATGTGATCGCTGATATTTCCAAGTATCAGCAACAGTTCTCCAAGATCCCCGGCTACACGGACAAACAAGCGGCGAAGGCCGCTATGGCGCTTGAGAAGCGCATGAGTAAAGCGGCCGCAGACTCGGCAAGGGCCGCAGAACGGGCCGCCCAGAAGAGTGCTCGGGAGTTCGCGAAAGCCGGCGAAGGTCCACGGGGACTGGCCGCCAGCCTGGACACGGTGGCGGAAAAGTCCGGCGATGTCGATTCCATCATAGCCGGCCTGGGTGGGGCGCTCGGAGCGATCGACCCACGGCTGCAAGCGGTGGCCACTGGCTTCTCGGACGCGGCCGGGGGAATCGAAGCCGTCTCGAAGGCCGGTGTCCTGTCTATCCCAGCGATGGGAGCGGTTGGGGTCGCGGTGGCCGCGCTCGGAGCGGCCTACCTGGTTCTGGCCCATGATGTGGAAGAGGCGGAGAAGAAACAGGAAGCGGCCGCGAAAAAGGCGCTGGCCGCTCAATCCGCGTTCAATGGCTTCGCGTCTTCGATCCGGGCGCTTGATGTCGAGATCGCGAAGCTCACGGGAAGCTACGACGAGATCGACCAGGCGGCGAAGAAGCGGGAACAATCATTCAACCGGCAAGCGGTACAGGCCGAGCGGTTCCTGACCAAAGAGATCGAAGCCACGAAGGCAGAACAGGAACGGCTTCGTGCTCTCCAACGCTCCGGAGACGCTTCCGACGAAACAACGGCCGCGCTGGGCCGGGCAAACAATCAGCTCTCCCGGCAAGTGGGCCAGCTCGAGGCGGTCCGACGCCGGGCCGAAAACTTCCGCGAAGAGAATGCGCTTCTCCGGGAAGAGCTCTCCGAACGCCGGGCCGAAGAGGAAGCGGCCAAACAAGCGAGCGAAGATCTGGCAGAAGCGGACAAGGCAGCAACACGCGCCGCAGAACAGCGGGCGGCCGCAGAAGCCAAGCAAGCGGACCAGATCCGGGCGCTAATCGAAGCAGGGAAGAAACGGAACGACCAGGTAGAGAAGGATCTGGCGCTTCGGGCCCAGAACGCCAAGCTGGTCAAACAAACCACGGCGGTGGAGCTGTCTGCGATGGGCCGGCTGGCTGAGGCCACCGACGCCCAGCTGGCGAGGGCCGAAGAGATCCGGGTTCAGCGTCTCGAAAACGCCACGGGAGACAACTTCCTAAAGCTCCAAGCGGAAGAAGAGTTTCAGGCGGCCCAGACCGCTATCGTCCAACACTACGAAGAAAAACGCTCCGAGATCATGCAGGATGAAGCGGACAATCAGGCCGCGATCTTCATGGAGCAGGAAAACAATCTGAGAGGCGCTCGGCAAAAGTTCGCGGAGCTGGCCATTTCTTCCGCTGCACAGTCCACCGCCACCATCTCTCGAATCCTTGCGGATCGTGGCCAGAAGAAACGGGCCCGTGAGGCTTTCCGAATCGCGAAGGCCTTCAATATTGCTATGGTTACAATGGAGACGATCCGAGCGGCACAGGGGGCGCTTCTCCCACCACCGGCTGGATACGGAGCGGTCTTGGGACCGGCCGCGGCAGGTCTAATCGCGGCCTCTGGCGCGGTTCAGGTGGCCGCGATCGCTATGCAGAAACCGCCCAGATTCTACCGGGGGACTTCGATGGTCCAACGGGTGGACGGTGGAGCGGGTGACGCGGTTCCGGCCGTCCTCCACGAAGGGGAAGCGGTCCTGAACCGGAGAGCGGCGGACACGATCGGCCGGCGCCAGATCGACGCCCTAAACGCGGGAAGCGCCAGCTCTCCCCCTATGGTGGTGGCCGTCTCCCAGATCAATCACCGACAGTTCCGGAGCTTCTACCGGGACGACCGCCAGCTCCCCGGTTCGCTCACTCGAGGGGACCGGAATAGGAGTGGAAGCCGAATCGGGAGGCAGCTGTGAGTATCGACCGTTCCACTCCGATTGTCCGGGCGCTGGGCGTCCCCGATCCCCGTCTGGTCGATTCGGATTCCCTCTGGACTTCCCAGACCAGCTGGGTGGAACAGAACCCACGGGCCGGCCAGCCGGAAGACCAGGGAAGTTCCGATGTCGTCCTGAGCGCCTACGGAACACGGGCCGACGATGAAACGATCGAGATCAAATGCGTGAAGGCCGGCGCCATTGACCCGATCACCGGCGCCGGCTTCGCGTGGAAGGAAACGGGGGATCCGCTCTATCGGGGGCGGAACGCGCCCACTTCTATCTGGGGATGGAACGCCATCCACTACACGGACGGGTCCACCACCACCACCGGAGCTGTCACGGCCTCGAAGGCCCCCCACGCGGTGACCACTTCGGAGCGGACGGTTCTGGTGGCTTCTCAGGTGTCCAGGTACGCCACCGGGGAATCCATTCAGGTGAACCGGTGGAACGAAGCGAGCTCGAGCTGGGACACGGTGAATGTTCTGACGGTGGCCAGCGCCCCCGCTCAGGACTTCGAACCGTGCCTCTGTGTAGTTTCCCGTTCGACTGGGGACCGGATCGTTCTGTTCTACTGGCTCGAGGATACCGACACTCAGACGATCCAGATCGGAATGGCCTTCTCCGATGACGACGGCGTGAGCTGGTCCACCGGATCTTCCGCCTGTCTTCGCGAACCGTTGTACGACGGGGAAGTGGCCGGGCGCCGGATCCGGGCCGCCTACCGAAACGGCCAGGTGATCCTCTTCGCTCACTTGGTGGGGCAAGATCCAACCGACGCGGACACCTCCAACGACTTCATCTTCCAGTGGGCCAGCTTCGACAACGGCGCCACCTTCGAGGCGGTTCTGAACGGTCAAGGCGCCCAGAACACGGAGGGGGCGTTCTGCGATGTCGTGGCCACGGCGAAGGGCTTCCTACTCGCCTTCGTGTCTGTTCAGAATGTGGAGCCCTACATTCAACAGCGGATCCTTCCGGACGCGTTCAGCCCGTTCACGGCTTCCCCGCTCTACTGCTCGACGCTGGCTGATGTCACGGCCGGAACCGATGTGGGCTATCTCCAGGTGGCGCTGGGAGACTTGGGATCCGCAGAACCCCGGCATGTCCCGGCCAGCGGAACGATGGGGGGACTCTCCCAGATCTATACCTACGGGACCCACGATCTTTCACTGGTTAGCGCCGAAGACGGCACGCTCTACTGTGTGTCTTCCTGTGTGAGTTCCTACAACACGCGGGCCAATCCCAGCGTATCCACTACCACCTTTCTGGAGAATGAAGTGGTGGTGGCCCGGTCTGCCGATGGTGGCCTGAGCTGGGAAACGATGGGGATCAGTGACATTCTGCCGGTGGAGCGGGACGCGGCCGGCCGCCCCCGTGATGTCCTCCCCGGTTCAGCTACCCTGTGGAGAAGCCAGGACACCGGGAGCTACCTTCGGAGCTACGCGGGAACATGGTGGAAGGGCCAGCTGGTTCTGGCCCACCAGTGGGTGGCCGCCATCGGCAATGAAGACGCGTCCCTCTGCGCTCTCTTCGCCGGGGGCTATTCCACGGTCAACATGCCCCGAACGGAGATCAAACGAGACGAGACAACGCTGGCCGGCTTCTCGAATACCTGGCTTCCGATTGAGCTTCCGGGGGATCTGGCGAGCTGGACGGCCACCGGCGCCGCGTCTCAGACGCTCACGGATGGGGGCGTGACGCTCTCGGCCGTGACCGGCTTTCGCAAATACGCGAACACGGACGCAGCTCGAGGGTACATAGCGCGGGCCAGTCTCACCACCGTCTCTACTTCGCTGATGGGCGCCACGCGCGTGGGGATCTCGCTACAGGCCGGGGGCGTGGGACTGGATACCCATGTGGAAGTCCGGATCACCACGGCCGCTCTCCAGCTCTACGATGTGAACGCCGGGGCGGCTATCGGCTCGAATGTGACCATCGACACGACAGCCGGCGTGGACATCGTTGTTTCTCTACAGGAAGGCCGGGCGGCGCTCTTCTACCGGGCGCGGGGCGTCTCGGAAGATCTCGAATATTTGGCCGGACCATCTGGCGCCGTTCAGGATGACGGGGGCGTAGGAAGCTCGGAAGTGGCCTTCGGAATCCTGTCCAGCGATTCAGCCACCGTGAAATTCCACGAGATGCACTACGCGATCGGCGGCTACGCCGGGCAAGCGCTGGAAACCCTCGAGGGAATGGCCAACCCGGAAGATCTCAACGCGGTTCGCTATTCGCCCACCGGAACCTATGTGGTGGACGGCGTGACGGTCGCAGCTCGGAGCGGGCCGGCCTTCGAGGGGGACGAACACCACATAGCGCTGGCCAGTGATTACCCCGTGTCCCGTGTTTTCCCGGCTGTCTTTCCGTCTCCACGGCGTGGAACCCGGACGGTGGACGATTCCACGGAGTCCACGCTGGCCGTGGCCTACGATTCGAAGTCGATCCTGACTGGCTGGGAATCGGCGCCGCTCTCCGATGCCATGTGCCTGGCCGTTCTGGGGGCCAACTGGCGAACCGGGTATGTGGAGCGGTACGACCGGGGGACCGCCAGCTGGGTCACGGTGGTAACGATTGACGCGGCCGAAGGGATGGGATGGGCGGCCACCAACTGGACCCGGACCGGCGCCACCATCCGGGCAGACGGCCCGCTGGGCCCCACGGCGCCCCAGCTCTACCTCGAGCCCAACGAGCTGGCCGGGGGAACGGTGGAGTTCGCGGCCGGGAAGCTCCGGAAGATCGCCAGCAACACGGAAGGCAACACGCGCGGAAGTCTGGACGGACGCCAGGCCACGCTGACCTTCGAAGGGGCGGACGACACGGAGAGCACTTCGATCGTTCGGTTTTGGTCGCCCAACTTCGTGGCGTGGTGGAACATGCTCGGCCAGACCACGCAGGGCTGGCGTCTCCGGATCCCAGCTCAGGACACGGTGGACGGGGATCTTCGAGTAGGAACGCTGGTGTGGGGGAACATTCACGCTTTCGGGACGCCCTACGCGTTCGGCCGTGCTCTCGGACAAGAGCACGGGGTACAGGTAGTGGAAGCGGAAGACCGGACCTATCGAACCCGGACGCTGGCCCCCTCGAGGCGGTCCGTCACCATCTCCTGGAGTGACGGGGTTCCGACTTGCAACGCGTCCGGGGAGAGCCCAGATCCGGACTATGTGAAGCTGTCCGACAGCTCGGGGGCGCGGCCGGTGGCCTCGAGCTTCGATCTCCCGATGACGCTTCGGGGACTGGCTGAACAGATCAACGGCCCGGCCCTTCCGGTGGTCTACCTGCCCCGACTCGAGAAGGGCCCACCGGATGCCACCACGCTGAACCGGCGCCGGGACTTTCTGGTAGGCGTCATTGACTCAGACATTCAGCTGGACACCGTGCAAGGTTCGGAGAATGAAAACGAGTTCATCCGGGTGGCCAGCGTCCGGATCCGGGAGATCGTCTGATGTCGCGGCATTGGCTGGTGAAGGTCACACTGGCGGGGCGTTCCTTTCGGTGGAGTGACACGCCGGTGGCCCCGGTGGACGCGGCCGGAAAGGCCGTTCCCCACCTGGGTGGCCTTCCGGAGCTTCGGGCGCCGTCGGACTTCGATCCGTTCCAACAGACCCCACGGGTCGCTTCCGTGTCCGTGGAAGTTCTATGGCCACCAGACGATCCCCTGGCTGCGATCATCGCGGCCGGCCATCGCTTCCAAGACTGCGAAGCGGAGGTGGCATTGTGGACGGAAGGGACGGCCTACGAAGCGCGCCAGATCGTGGTGGCCGGAACCGCTTCGGAGCCGGAATACGGCACGGCCCACCAGCCGGTGGCGTTCACGGTTCAGGGCCTACCGTGGGAAGACATCGGATCCACTCACTTCCAGACATGGCGCGTCACGGATGACACCTGGCCGACTGGCGACACGGACGGGGATCCGTGGTACCCCGTGGTCTTCGGCCAGCCGGCGTGGAGTGTTCGATCCCTACCGGCCACGGCCTTCTACCAACAGGGTTCCCCAGCTCGGGTAGTCCGGCGGGTGGCGAATCTGGCGAATCTGCTTCTGGTGGCCGCTCACCCGGTGGCCGCTTCTCAGGTGACCATTCACGAAGGGCCACGGAGTGAGACATTCCCGGTCACGGTGGAAGCCGATGGTCTGGGCCAACTGTGTTCCGTGGTGGACATCAGCGGAGCCGGGACCATCTCGAGAAGCGGAGAAGGCTACTCCGTCGCATGGGAAGACGGGGCGGCCTACTCCGGGCCAGGGGGCGCCATCACGGGGGCGGGGGATCTGCTTCTGTGGGTTCTGACCAGGCTTGACTACCCGGTCGACTTCTCCCGGCTTTTGGCGTGGCGCCACTGGCTGAACCGGTTCAAGATCTCCGGCTACCTGGCCGAGCCCACGCCCCCGTGGCGTCTGATTACGGACGCCCTTCTGGGCGTGGTCCCTGTCTCCATTCAGAACCGGGAGGGGCGCCTTCGGGTGATCCCGTGGCGGTATGACGCGCGGCCGGTAGACGCGATCCGCCATATCGAAGTGGGTCCCGGCCTCACCATGCCGGGCCGGATCGTTCACGAGCTGGACGCCGTTCGGTCCCGTTGGCAGCTCTCCACGGCCACGCGCTCAGATGGGGAAACGCGGGTGTCCCTGATTCTGTCCCCGGACCTTCCGAGCGGCTTTCTCACTTCGTCCTCGAGCGTGATTCAGAAGGCCGCCACGCTGGTGGGGGACGCCCTCGAGACGACGGACGAAGCGTGGATCGGGGACACGGCTACGGCCTGGATGGTCCTCCACTGGCGTTCCATCCGGGGACTGGTGACCCGGTATGTGGAGCTGCAAGACATCACGGGGGAGTATGAAGATCTGGAAGATGGGGACGTGGTGACGCTTACTGTCTCGGGGGCGTCAATCGAAGGGGCGCTGGGTCTGGTGTCGCGGGATTACCTGTCACCGGTGGCGCAGAATCTTCGGGTGATCATTCTCCCCACGGTCTGACCGGCCAGCGTGATACCATCGGGGCACATTCCCGCCCCCTCGAGGGCGCCAGCTTTCGGAGTCCTGTATGGCGTACGCTTCCACCATCACTGTCACCGAGATGCAGGCGGCCAGCTTCGCCGGCTGGCTTCTCGAGATCTCCGAGACGGACGCGGCCGCGTCCAGCGAAGTGGAGATCGTCCTGGCAAACTACGGGCTTCCGGCGTTCGGCCGGGTGATCACTCAGCAAGGGAAGCTCACCAGCGGATCCGGCGCCAATATCGACCCGATTCTGGGAAGCGCCACGGACCCGTCCACGGCCATCTGGCGGATCGAAAACGCCACGCCCCACCCCCACATTCATAATGTGCCGGCCACTGGGATCCCCTACGGAAACGAGATCACCAGCTTCTTTCATCGGTCCAATGTGAACACGGGGGCGGATAACGCCATCACCTCCCGGTACTACATTCTCAAGGGATGGCCGGTATGAGTCTGGAAAGCCCAACAGGATTGGAAGGTGGGTCTGGTGGTGGCCTCTTCGATGGTGGCGGTGGGGGCGGTGGCTCCCAGCCGTCCCTGACTGTCACCGGACGCGTCGACGGGGAAGCCTACACCGTGACTTCGGGGGCGCGTTCCCTGTCCATCACGGCCGCCGTGGGGGCCACGCTGGCCACTACGGTGGAGCTGGCTTCCGATGGATCCTCCGTCACTGTCACCGACTCCACCACCGCCACTCCGAGCTGGACCGCCCCCACGGGTGGAACGGACGGGGACGCGTACCAGGTACGGGTGGTGGCCACGCTGGATGGCCTCACCAGCTCCGTCGCGTTCACCGAACGGCTCTCGGGAACGGCCGCCACGGAACCTTCCCTGACCGTGACCGGACGGGCAGACGGAGAAGCCTACACCGTGACCAGCGGGGGGCGATCCCTCACCATTAGCAACCCGGACGGCGCCAGCCTCTCCACTTCTGTGGAGCTTGCTTCGGACGGATCTTCTGTTCCCGTGACCGACTCCACCACCACCACGCCGAGCTGGACCGCGCCAGCCGGGGGCGCGGCCGGTGACGCGTACCAGGTACGGGTGGCCGCCACGCTGGGCGGATTGACTTCCACGGTCGGCTTCACCGAACGGCTGGCCGGGGCGGCCGCTCCGTCCGTGTCCGTGTCTCAGCGCACGGACGGGGAAGCGTACACGGTGACCGGTGGCGCAGCTCGATCCCTGTCAATCACGGCGGATCCGGGCGCCACGCTCTCCACCACCGTGGAAGTGGCCTCGAGCGGTCTTCCGCTCACGGTCACCGACTCCACCACCACCACGCCGAGCTGGACGGCACCGGCCGGGGGCGCGACGGGTGAGGCTGTCCAAGTTCAGGTGACGGCCACGGCCAGCGGAGCGTCTTCCACTGTTTCCTTCACCGAACGGACGGCCAGCGCCGGCCTGTTTGATGTGGCGATCGAAGTGGTGGATCTCACAGACGGCACCTGGACGCTTTACGATCCGGACTCGCTGGTTCAGTCCATCAGCTTCGATTCTGGGACCGGTGAACACACCGTGACCATGAACGAGCTGGCCGCGCCTACTTCGGACTACAACCCATGCGGGGGAAGCGGCTACCGGGGCCCCCGCTGGTACAAGGCGCTTGAAATCAGCGGGAACGCCGTCAATGCCGACGATGTCATTACAATGATTCACACGGCAGAAGGCACCATCACCACCGCCGGGTGGAATCAGCGGAACATCTGGGGGACGAGCTGCTTCCCGGACGGGCTGATTGTAAACAACACCGGTATCTGCGGGATTGGCATCGTGTGGCAGTCACCCACCGGAACAGAGCAGGGCGTGTATCGGCTGGGAAGTGCCTATACGCAGGCAAGCGCACTTAGCGTCAATCAGTGGGGACTGATTCAGCGCGGCCGGGACCATATTCTGGGCTCCCTGAATACTTCATTCAAGAGCAACGGCGCGGTTTCTACCGTCGCCGGGAATGTGCTGGAACAGATTCTGGGACCCGCTCAGTATGGGCTTCCGGTCTATCTCTACTTCGGCTTGGGAATCAAAACGAACACAAGCACCATTCCGCTGAACGCTCAAACCAAGTTCAAGCTGGGCTATCAGGCCCTCACATTGACCGGAGTCTGATGTGCCCACCGTGAATGTCTCCCAGCCTGATGTCCGTTCGATGGGGATCGCGACCACTGACACGGACGGATCCACCATTGACGAATCCTGCACCGTGATCCCGGTCTTGATTCCCGACGCGGAGAAGGCGGCCTGGCTGGCTCTCTACGATCCGGCCAGCTCGACTTCCCCACTGGCCGCCGATTCCCGGCGGATCGCGCGGGCCGTCCTCGATGCCCTCCGGCTTCACGAGGGGCTGTAATGAACGCGGAACAGCTTCTCCCGTATCTGGCCGGTCCGGGGGCGGCCGCTGTCTGTCTGCTTCTGGTGGGCGTGGGCGGCTACCGGTTCGCGGTGGCCTACCTGGTTCCGCTCCTCGAGGCGACGGTGGCCCGATACATGGCCGAGCTGGAAAGAGCGAACGCCCGGCATGAGGCGGCCGTGAATAATCACCTCTCCCACATTTCTGGAATGGGGGAAAGGTACGATCGGCTGGCCGGTCAACACGCCGAAGAGCACCGGGCCATCCTCGAGGCGGTGGAAGTGGTGGCCACGAAGCTGGACCGACTGACAGGGGGCGAGAAATGAAGATCGCGATCATCCCCGGCCACGGCCACCGCCAGCGCGGGGGCGCCTACCGATGGGATCCGGGCGCCGTCTCCGAGCTGGGCGAAGAGGCGGACATCGTTCGGAAGATCTCGGAAAAGGCGAAGTGGTTCGGCCACGGCCGCGTGACCATCTGCGACTCCGACAGGGAAGGCCCGTGGACTTACACCAGCCGGCGAAACGCGGCCCACGCTGCGATCGGCGCCGGGCCCGGCGTGGTATGCCATCTCCACGTGAACGCCGGGGGCGGGGACTACCTTCTGGCCCTCTACGATCCCCGGTCTTCTACCGGTCGGGACTACGCCGAACGCTGGGCCGTGACCATCGCGGCCGAGCTGGGCCTTCCCCCAAAGAAGATGAAGGTCCGGCCCGCCGATCGGGGCGTCTGGGATCACGCTGCGAACCTGATTGAGCCGAGCTATTCCGCCACACCGGCCGGCGTGGCGGCCGTGCTTCTGGAAGTGGGCTTCATTGACACGCCGGGCCATTCTGGACTCCTGACTGGCGCCGGGATTGATCTACAAGCGGCCGCCATCTGTGCCGCGTGGGAGTGAATATGTCTCGACTCGGAAACCCTGCTTTTGACGCTGGCGTGGCGCTGGCCCGTCACGATCTCCGCTTCCTTCGCCGGTCCCTGGATCGGATGATCGAACCGGCCTCTCCGCTTCTCGAGCGCCTTTCGGATCGCGGTCTGGATCTTCTGGTGGAAAAGCTGGGAGAAGTGGCGGAAGACTTCGTGGCCGGCGTTCGGTCCGTGGACAATGATTCGGGGCCTCGAGACTGATGTGGTCCCTTCTGGTCGCCAGCGTGGCCTTCGCTCAGGAGCTGGCCCCCCAGTCCCACGAATACATGCCCCACGGGACGCTCGGAGACTACACGGGCCCGCTCTCCGGTCTGATCGCGCTTCTCCTGGCGCTGGATCGGTTCGGCCTTCTCCGTTTGGGAAACAAAGAGAAGGAACCCGAAGTGGAGACTCCGAAGGTCGCCGCCCTCGAGGCGAAGGTGGCGCACATGCACGAAAGTATGGGCCACATGAAACGCCAGGCCGAGAAGAGCTACCGGGACCGGACGGAGCATGCGGTTCTGCTTCGGACCATGCAGGCCAGCGTGGACCAGCTCAGGGCAGACTGGCAGAAGGCCAGAACCGAAGACCGGGCCGAGATCGCCCAGCGCTTCGGGGAGCTGGCCAGATCGCTCCAAGACCTGAAATAGCCCGTCCACCATCCGAGCCACAACCGTCTCAGACTTCGATTCTGAGGGGGGGGTGCTGGTGATCGGAAGCCGTCTCAGACGGTGGACGGGCAAAGAGTGCCGGCCGGCATATCAGGCTAACTTTCCACAGTGAAGCCTGTAAGGGGGCGCTCTGCGCCCCAAAAGGGTGAAGATACACCGGCCGGCGTGAATCATTGTCCGGCCGCTTTCATGGCGGCCTCTTGGGCTTTATTCAGCTTCCCGGCCTGTCCACTGGCCGCCTCTCGGAAAAGGCCCGTGGAAGGATCAATGGCCAGAACACGCCAGCGCCAGCCGTCGCCCACGGGGTAGACTTCGAGGTCTTGATAGGGGGCGCGGACCGTCGCTTGCCAGCCACGGCCAACGGGGAACCAGGCGGTAACAGGGGGACGCGCCATCAGACGGCCATCGGGTCTTCGAAGTCTTCGCCGGAGCTGGGCCGGGACTTCTCCACGGCCGCCAGGACGGCCCGGTGTCCACCCTTCCGGATCCACTGTGCAGCCTGTCCCTTCGTGTCTTCCGCCATCTCCGAGAAGGGGG
>Ga0102963_1000603_pt1 | contig 15526 bp, 4 predicted proteins | sample SalPon2_C_H2O_MG_2_FD_84522 | JGI IMG/M metagenome (GOLD analysis project Ga0102963, IMG submission 84522) | Salt pond water microbial communities from South San Francisco under conditions of wetland restoration - Salt Pond MetaG SF2_C_H2O_MG | ecosystem: Environmental > Aquatic > Non-marine... | reverse complement strand
TTCGCTGCAATGCGCAATGCAAAGATAAGGTTGTATAATTTCAATACTACGGAAATGATTAACGTGATGAGAGGTAAGAGTAAACATATTAAACATTAATTAAATGCCTGAAATTAAACAGAACTTTACCAGAGGTAAAATGAATAAAGACCTCGATGAGAGGTTGATACCCAAAGGAGAATATAGAGAAGCTCAGAATATTCATATATCAGAGTCTGAAGGTTCTGACGTTGGTGCTATTGAAAATATATTAAGTAATAAGAAACTAACAAGCGCGTTTTCTGGATTAGGCACAAACACATCTGGAGAAGGTTATGAAGTTATAGGTTATTGCAAAGACCTAGCAAACAAAAGAGTTGTTTATTTTATTAGTAATTTCTCTAACACTTCTTTTACGGATGACATTAGACATATAGATAGAGCACTAAACGTTGGAACAAGAGATTACGTTTTTAACGCTGGTCACGATAGCGCTATAATACTTTACGACGTAGAAAACAATACTCAAAATATACTAGTTAAAGGACCTTGGCTTAATCTAAGTAAAAACCATTTAATAACAGGCGTTGCTATAGTTGAAGATCTTTTATTCTGGACTGATAACTTAAACCAGCCAAGAAAGATAAATATACAAACAGCACTAGAAGAAGGGCCTGATTATTATGACTGTGAAGAGAATATAAGCGTAGCAAAATATGCGCCATATAAAGCAATAATGCTACACGATGACAGTGCATCTAGCGACTCTTTACCTAATGTACAGTCAGGTATAGAGTCTGACTATATGAAAGAGAGGTTTATTAGGTTTTCTTATAGATATAAATACGATGATGGAGAATACTCGCTAATTGCCCCATTTACGCAGGCGGTATTTGAACCGTTAAATCAAGGTAAAATAACAAACAACGATAGAGCTTCAGATCCAGATGACGAAAGAAACGAAACGTCAAATGAACCAAACGTACTAACTGGTAAAAAAGAAATATATAAAAAAGGCATTGTAGATATAATGCAAAACAGAATCAACAGTGTTGATCTTAGAATACCATTGCCTAATAAAGACGAGTTTTCACTAAATAATGATACAAAAATAAAAACAGGTAGTAAAACAATAGGTATAGTTTCTACTAACTGTACAGGAGTAACCAATGGCACCTACTCTATAAACATAAGTGGAGGGGCGGTGGTTAGTTTGACTGTATCTGGTGGAACAGTTACTGCTGTTAATTTTACGTCCTCAGGAAGTGGATATTATGAAGGACAAAACATAACAATAAGTGATTCTCCTTTTAATAGTTCAAATGTTACATTAACGCTTAGAGCTCAAGATATTGAAACTATATACGACAATCCATACAACATAAAAGAAATAGAAATACTATTAAAAGAATCAGATGGTATATCCTTCAAGCTAATTAAGTCTATTAAGGTAGATGAAATATCTACCTCGGATATTGTCGTTTATACTCACAAAAGCACGAGTGATGACGTAAAACATAGAAGACACGCATTTAAATACACTTACAAATCTTCAGAGCCTTATCAAGTTTTGCCAGAAAGCCAAGTCAATAGAGTGTTCGATCAAGTTCCATTGATGGCTAAGACTCTTGAGGTTGTAGGAAATAGAGTTGTGTTTGGTAATTATGTAGAGAACTATGATTACCCTACAGATATAAACAACAAGAAGGGCATAAACTATAGAGTAAAAGAAACTATAAAAGGTAGTATCGATCAAGCATCAGCTATTAGTCCTGCTGCAGAACCTTATTTTCATGGCTTAAAGCAGTTCATGCATAAGACTTATAAGTATCATACATTAAAACAAAGAAGAACTTATCAAGTGGGTATAGTTTTTTCTGATGCTTTTGGTAGACAATCTCCCGTTATATTATCTTCTAATATAGACTTTGACAATCCAGACACTATAACAATTTTGCCTGAGATTCAAAACTATGGAACAAACACTAATGCGGTTTGGAATACTACACATGATTCTTATGGGAAATCTTTGAGTATAGAATTCCAAGATAACAACTTAACAAACGACGATAAGTTTGCTGCTAGCCTACCATTCGGTATAGTTAGCCAGTATCAAAAAAGATTAGCTTATAATCCGCACGGTTGGTATTCTTATAGAATAGTTGTAAAACAACAAGAGCAAGAGTATTATAATGTTTATGCTCCTCACACGTTTGATGGATGGGATAACGTAGAAGAAAAACCAAATAATAGCTTAACTGGTGGTAGAAGCTGGTTGTTTTTACATGGTGACAACGTTAATAAGGTTCCTAGATCTTTAAATGATACAGATTTAAACAGAGATGGAACAATGGGTTCTAATGTTAGACTTTACCCTAAGGTTGTATTTGACAGTAGAGACGGTTTAGTTTTAGGCAGTGTATCAAATCTTAGCGATCTTATAACAGCTGTGTCAGGCATTACTGATGGAAGTTATACTATAGATATTACTGATACAAATGTGACCACCAGTGGAAATGGTGATGGCGCTCAAATAACGGTGACTATATCAAGCGGTGTAGTAAGTGCTATTAGTGTTGTTAAATCTGGGAGTGGTTTCAAAGAAGGTGATACGATAACTATTGCTTCTTCTCCGTTTGACAGTACCAACCTAGTATTAACATTACAAGCAGCTAATGTTTATAATTCTCCAGGAGAGTCTAGGCAGAACAATTCATATCATGAGCTGGCAGAAGTAATAAGCCTTGGTACTGCTTTCGAGCAGAACTTGTACATATCAGGTGATGATAATAAATCTGGTACTGGAGGTTTCAGTATATATAACTTTATATATGGAAAAAATAAAAATCCACTAGTTGCAGAAATGCAAAATATGAGAGCTTACACTGGTAATACGAGTAACAACGAAGCTAGAGCTTACTACTTGTATGCCGCTGTTACTAATTCAACTACCTTATTACTAGGAAACGATCAATTAGGTAATGCAACGGCTGCACCTACTGATTTTGTTGATGATGACTTCAACGGCTGGTCAGTTAACATGAGTAAAGTGCCACACAACGAAGAGCTCAAAGTAATAGATACTATTGGCACAGCTGCTAACAAAAACGAAATAGTGGTTTCAGCTAATCAAACCTTCGATAAGCTTGGTGATAAAATAATTTTATCAAACTACTACGAAGGTCTTTCTGTTTTCGAAACAGAGCCATTTGTTTCTAAACTTGACGTTTATTATGAAACTTCGACTAGCGGATTGGTTAGTGATTTATTAGAGGAAATAGTTACAGATCCTAATGATTCACCAACAGGGTTGACTATAAAGCAAGATACAGGTTACGACTTTGGAACTGGCCAAGCTGCTGTATCTACAAGCCATCCACAGTACGGTAGTATAGCATATCTATACGAGAACACAGAGGCTGATGACTATATAGGAGACTTAGATGCTACAAAGTCTGTAAATGCAGCAACTAAAGATTTAAGTTTTTCTATTCAAAAGGCAACAAGAGTAGGAGATCAAGCCAACATAACCAATAGTCTCGCAATAGAAGAAGTAAGCGGAGTTTATAAAGTTAAAGTCGTAGGGGCATTTGTTTATAGAGGCAACAACAACGATGATATACAATTACTAGTTGAAGTCAATGATAACGTAAGCGGAGGCGTAGCTTTCCTAAGTGTAACTATACAAGTTACAAACTCTAAACCAACAATAAGTTCTTTGCCTGCTTCTATAGATATACAAAAAGATGCTGGAGTTGACAGTGATGTTATAGTATCTAATAATAACTTCACAAATGGTGGACTAGTTACTGGAGGTTTTTTTAATAAGTACAGTGATGTTGATATAGACCTGTCTTTTCCGGGTACTACTTTAATAGATTTAATAACTGGGCAAACAATAAACTTTGAAGATTACTTCGTTGCTGAGAAAACCTCTGTAGAAGGAGTATACGAGGTTAAGACAACAGAAGAATGGGATGTTATAAACGCTACTAGATTTTTTGAGCAAAGCAATGCGGATAGAACAATGACTATAACAGCTACTGATTCTGGAGGAGCGGTAACTTCAGTTTCAACTATAATAAACGAAGATGCCATAATCATTGTGCGAGGAAGAGTATACGAGTATACTTTTTCTGAAGTGACAAAAGATAATGCAGAAAGTATTATTCTAAGCTCTAATACTACTTCTTATCTTGCTTGGGCTACTACTGGAACTGGCTCAGATCCAATAAATCCATTTTCAGGTTTAGAAAACTACGAAGAACAAGGTTACTTAGAGCTAAGCACAGGTAATAAATTATATACAAAATCTGACTTATCTTCATTTGCAAATGCTGGTAAATATATAACGATAAAAGATTTCACAACAGGTGCATTTAATAATTACACAGTTGATGTAGTAGAAGTTAGCGAATCCGGTGTTGTATCCGTATTAGACACTTTTGAAGTTAGAAGATTTTAAATAAAAACAAATGGCAAAAGAAATAGAGATAAGTTATTACAATGCCTTCATACTGTACGGGGGCTACGACATAGGGAATACAAATGGTATTTCTTGGCACGTTGAAGAATCTAGAACCAAAGGGGACTTCAACGGTAAGTCTACAGACTACGGAGCTAGAGCATATACTACTGACAATGAATATGGAATTAGGCGTAGACCTAATGCTATGATATATTCTGGTATTTATAATTCTAAAACTAAAACTAATAATACTAATCAATTTTCTATTGCAGAATCTATAACTAGAGCTGTAGATATAGCTAGTGGTAGCATACAGCACCTACATGCTGAAGATGGTAACTTAAACGTATTTCAACAACATAGAGTAAGTAGAGCATTAATAGATAAAGATGCCATATATACAGCTGAAGGCTTAGGTTTAACTACCACGGGCGTTCAAGTTATAGGACAACTAGTGCCTTATGCTGGCAAGTATGGAATATCTGATAATCCGGAGAGCTTTGCTTTTTTTGGTACTAGAAAATATTTTGTAGACAGGCAACGTGGTGCCGTAATGCGATTGTCACAAAATGGATTAGAGCCTATATCTAAGTATGGCATGAATGATTTCTTTAGAGATAATCTAAAGAAACTAAAAGCGCCGTTAAGCTCTGGAGAAAGCGAGAAAGGAAAAGTATATGGCATGTACGATGAGAGACACGGTGAGTATGTAATATCTTTACAAAGAAGCAACATAGAAGGAGGAAAGAAAACAACTAACACGTCGGCTGCTACAACAGGCGAAAATGGATTTTTAACCTTAGGATTCAGTGAGGATTCGAACGGTTGGGTGAGCTTTTATTCTTATAAGCCAACGTTTGGATTTAGCATGATGAACGAGTTTTATACTTTCAATACGGATCAACTGTACTTGCACTACGCAGAAAATGGTAAATACAACAACTTCTATAATTCTACTTACAACGATCCTTCGTATGTTTCTTTAATCATGTCTGATGCGGCTAGTAACATTAAGACTTTTATGACCGTTAATTATGAAGGCTCAACTGGCTGGAGACTTGATAGAGCGCAAGCTGAGAACGTAAGTAAACCAGGATACACAAGCGATTCTCAAAAAGAAGAAGCATATAAAGTACCTGAGAATGGTGTAACTATAGTAGGTGCAGATGGATTAGGTATAGAAGTAGGGTTTAAGCTAAAAGAAAGCAAGTACTATGCTGACTTAAAACAGAAAGTTCCTTATGATTCTACTTATTATAATGCAAACTTTAACAACAACACATTGAACACAACACTAGGTATAAAAGGTTACCATTTAGAAATGGACTTATTATATCATGAACCAACAGGTAACGGAAAACTAGTAGAGTTGTTCGCAGTATCAAACGAAATTAAACTATAAATATGGGAGCACAATTTTTAGCTATGGCAGGCGCTCAGGTTGTTGGCGGTCTTATAACCGCGTATCAAACCAATAGAGTAGCAAAAGAGCAGGAGCGATTAGCGCGAGGCTTGCAAAGCGAGCTAGATGCTCTTGAAGCCAATAGACAAGAAATAATAGATCCATCTAGAAATATAATAGATAGATCAGGTATGATTCAAAACCAAATGGCTAATCTACAAGTTGCAACGCAAGCAGCAGAGTTTCAAGCTGAAGAAGCTGACATAGCTTTAGCTAATACACTTGCTACTGCTAGGCAGACTGGATTAGGCGCAGGTGGTGCAACGGCTTTGGCTCAAGCAGCGTTGAGAAGTAAAAGAGATATATCATCTAGCATAGAGCAGCAAGAAGCAAGAAACATTTTATTAAGAGCGCAAGGTGCTCAGGCAGCAGAGCAGCGTAGATTAAGTGAAGGCTCTAGAGTTGATACAGCTAGGATGGCTGGAGAGCAATTCATGTTTGCAGCTAGAGAAGCAAGAGAGGTAGCTAAGCTAGATAGAACCTCAAACTTACTAGACCAAGCCAACGCTAGAGCAATGGCTAATAAGCAGGCTAGTCAAGCCGCACTTGCTGGCGCTATTGGTGCAGCTGCAGGTGCAGGTATTGGTGCAGCATTGGGTATGGGATCAACACCAAAAGGTCAAAGTACAGTAGGTGGAGTAACAAGAGCAGCGCAACCTTTCAATGCAACTGGATCTTCGCCTACAGGCGAAACAGCAATGGCATCTGCGCTTGCCAAGCAAACTGAAATGGCTGATATTTTAAACCCAAGAGCGACTGTTGTAGGTGGATTGCAAATCGAAAAATCTTCGCCTACAGGAGAAGCAGTAATGGCATCGGCACTTGCAAGAGAAACAGAAATGGCCAAATCTTTTAACCCAAGAGCTCTAACTCCTTCTCCTTGGGGTTACGATCCATTTATGGTTCCTGGAGCTGGCTCTAATGAATTCAACGCTAGTCAAGCCTATTCAAATAGACCAAGTTTCTATACGAGATATACTAGACAAGGAGTAGATCAATATGATCCTAACACTTTAAAATACTATAAACAATAATGAGCTACAGTAATCCAACATGGTACGGAGTAGGTGATCCAATGGCAGCTCAAAAAGCTTTCCAAAAGTCATTTAGCGAAGTGTACTCATCTGCTGAAAATTTTTTCACAGAGGTAGATAACCAAGTAAAGCAGGACGAGGCAACACTTCAAAAGCAAGCGCAAGAAATGCGTAAGCAATTATCTAGTGCTAAAAGAGCAGTGCCTTACACTAAAGCACAAATAAATGAACTAGTAAGAACTTTTTACGAAGAGAATAAGCCTAGTAGAATAGATGACGGTGGTGGTTTTTTGAAAAGAGTATACACTACTAGATCTAGCGGGATTGATAAAGCTAAGCTAGATGAAGCACAATCAAATTTTAAAGGCTATTCAGATAACATAAATTTATTTACAGAGTTTGCTTTAAGCGAGAAATACAATGACAAGACTACAGATAAAGGAAACGCATTGTACTTACCGCTAATGCAAGCCAAAGCTGCATATGCAAAAGATCCTAGCTCTTTAAAGAGTGAATACAAGGATGGCGAGTTTAAGTTCTACGTGGAATACGGAGAAGGCAAACGCATGGACATGGATGAGCTATCTGCGGGTATACAAGGTCTTGACCCCAGCATTAGGCAAGGCATAGATAATGAAAAAAATGCTTTTGTAAAAAGAGCCGCAGGTATTACCAAAACAATAATTGACGAACAGTATGAAGCAGATAGAGCAGCAGGTGCAACTAGTGTAATACGTGGACCAGAAGTAGTTGCAGCTGAAGTAGAAAAAGATTTAAGATTAAAAATATCTTCTTCAGAAGAGGGTTCTAACTTTGTGCAAGATCAATTTAATAACAATGTTAAAATTGGGCCATACGCAAAAGCTGAAATATTTCAAGGAGTAACAATTGGTGAAGAAAATAACCAAGTGTTCAATGGCGGTGAGCTACTTAAGTCTATAAATGATATAAAAGATCAATCAAAGAGGGCTAAAGCATTAGATGCTTTTAATTTAATACTAGATGTTCCTATAAAAGATCAAGAAAATATAGATAAGCTAACTAACATAATGAGAGATGCTGGTGCTAATCCATTATACCTAGACAATATTAATCAAGGTCTAGAAGAGTTTCAGCTAAAAGCAGTTAAAGCGCAACTCGTACAAGATGTATTAGCTACTGGCGTGGATAGTAAATACGTTGCTCCGCCAAGATACACGAGTAGCTCTAGAAGCGGAGGAAGCTATAGAAGATCAGGCGGAGGATCAACAAGTAAAGCTACTAAAGTAGATGAAAGAGCTGGTCAAGCCGTTAGAGAAGCTATGGGTATTGCTGGAACTAATAAACCTTTTGCTTCAAGTTCAGATAAGCCACAGGCTTTTACGCCTGGATTTATAAGAGTTGGAAAAGATAAAAAAGATGTAAGTAGTGTAAAGATAGATGAAAATGGTGTTGCAATTGTAGGATACACTTTTGGTAATCCATATAAAGCAGAGGAAAAAGACGAAGATGGAAATACCAAAATCGTTACAAAACAAAGACAAAAATATAAAAAGTACGATACTAAAGATCCAGTAAGTATGAAAGATATGTACAGAGACATGTCTGAATCTCCTACAGCTGAAGGCTTTGAACAACAGACTATATCTAAATATAATAACCTAGAAGGATTAAAAGATCTTAACAAACCGGGTATGCAAAAATGGGTTGATTGGTTATTGAAAACGGGTCCTAAGTATTACGATGCTGCTAAATTTAGAAAGCTTTTGATCGACCACGTGTCTGAACCTACAACCTACAGAAATGAAAAAGCCATGGGTAATTGGGTTGGTTTTTATGCTAAGAATAAAAATGCAATAGATATTGCAAATAAAAGAAAAATGAAAGAAAGGAGCAATATGGGTCCTTCACAAAATAGTTTTTAATTATAATAATTACTGATGGATAGAGAAGAATACATCGAAAGCTTAATAGAGCAAGGATACTCTGATGAGCAAATAGAATCAATGCTTGAGGAAAAGTTTCCAGATCCTTTTGCGTTGCCAAAAAAGCAGACAGATCCCGTGAAATCGGAGACCAGCGTGGGATCATTAAAAAGTACGGTCTTCAAGCAGGAAGATGGTTCTTCGGAATTATCAGAGAGTGAGGCTACAGCTTTAACTCCATTCACTGGAACGTGGATAGAAGATAAAGATGAGTTCAACAAGATTGGTAAAGACCTAGGATATTGGAATGGTACTTTAAATAGAGTCACTAAAGTAGAGTACAACGATAAAGAGTCTCAAGGATTACAATTAATCGAAAGCATAGACAGAGGAGAAGGAGAACTTGGTAAAGAACTTTTTGATAGATACGAAAAAGCAGAAAAAGAGGTAGAAAAAGAGTTCGAAGATAAAGATAAAATAATAACAATTAGTGGTTTTTCTATGGGTGGCCCAATGATTGCCAACTCGTACAAAGCTACTAAGGCTTCTGACTATATAGATAAAGCCACAAGAGAATTATCTAAAAAAATATCAAGTCCATCAGAAGAAGAAATAATAGAAAGAGCTAAACAGCTAAGCTTGCAAGATAAAAAGTACAAGCAAAGAGAAAAAGTATTAACTGATTTAGTCAAAGACATGGAAGGAGACGCTGATGTTTCTAGATTAGCTAAAAAATTTGGCGGCAATGCAATGACTATTCAGTTGTTTCCTAATGCAACACTAGATTGGCAAACGAAAAAAGGAGAAAGAGCTGAATTTGCAAGCGCACTAAAGTCTGCTCGTAGAAAAAACGAAAAATACATAAAAGACCAAGAAGCAAAGCTCAATGATGAACTTAGAAGTCACTATCAATCTGGTTGGGAGATAAAGTCAATAGAAAAAAAGTATGGAAAAAATACAGCTAATTGGCCACAAGAAGTTTTAAGTTCTTACACAAGAGAGCTTAAAAACTATTACAATACTTATCAAGATATTAAACAAAATTTTTCTGACATACAAGTCAGCAGTGAAAACCTTGGAACATTTGAACAAGAAATAGACCTAGCTAAAAGAGAGTATGATCTTTTCAACAATACCGCTACTAGGTTGTCGTCTGCTGTTTCAAGCATGATAGGCGGAGGACTAAGTGCTGTAGAACTTGGATTGGACATTGGAGCAGATGTAATAAAAAATGTAATACCGCTAGATATAGACACAAAAGAAGATACTATATTTAATGAAATAGCAAAAAATTTAATATCTGGTGTAGAACAACAAGCATCTACCGTTAGAAAAGATCTTAGCACATCTGACATTGAAAACGTTGAAGATTTTTTTACATGGTCAGGAGATTTATTAGTTACTCAATCACCTCAATTAGCTCTCAATGCTGCTACTGGAGGATCTTGGTCAGGCTTAGCAGTTATGGGTGCTATAGCGGGTGGTCAAAAATATATAGAAACATTAGATGACGAAAGTCTAGCACAATGGCAAAGATACACTGCATCAGTTGGTGTTGGCATTGCGGAAACACTATCAGAAAAAGTAACAAACAATATATTCCTTAGAAACTTCCCTGGTCTTAGAGCTGCAAAAGCCGCAACTAAAGGAGCTACAGATGCCGAGTTGGCTACATTTAAAGAATTTTTTCAAAATGGATTTAAAAGTGGTGTTAAAAGATCTGGCCAAGCTTTTAAGGCTATTGGAAAAGACTTTAACGAAGAAGGCATATCTGAATTAGCTGCACAAGTAGCTGGAAATGCACTAGATATAGCAGTTCTTAATAAAGAAGGAGTTGGACTTTTAGATGGAGTTCAAGAAGCTTACTTATCTGGTGCTGTAATAGGTGGTATTATATCTACTGCTCCAAACATTGGAGGTAAAATAATAGCACCGTTTGTTAATAACCCTAATAAGCTTCTGCAAAAGAATATGCAGAAGATGGAAGAGTTAATTAATCAAGGTTATAACGCTAAAGATGTAAGAACACAAAGAGCTATACAAAAAGAATTAAAAAAGTTACAATATGAACAGTCTAAAATAGTATTAGGTGGACTTCAAACTTTATACGGTTTAAGCTCATCCGATATTAAAGAAGGTCATAGACTTTATAGTGAGCTACAAGAGCTAGTAAAAGATAGAGAAGCCATTGTTAATGATGAAGGATTAACTAATGAACAGAAAAAATCTCAACTAGAAACAATTGAAACTAGATTCAACGAAGTACAACAGCAAAGAAGTGCTATAATAGAAAAAGGTAATAAAGCCTTGGAAAAAGCGTATCAATATGAAAAGAAAATTAGTGCTGTAAAAAATATAGTTAGTGGCTTAGGAGACATAGAGTTTATAGTTGCAGAGAATTCAAAAGAAGCTAAAGAACTTGCTGAGAAATATAGACAAGATGATTCTGAAGTAGCCGTAGAAGAAGACGGTTATATTATTAGAAACACAGAAACTGGTCAACAAAGAATAATAATAAACGAGCAGGTTGCATTACAAAACGAAAGAGTAAATGTAGCTGGGCACGAGTTATTACATGGTGTTTTATTTGCTACAGTTAGAAATAATCTTAACAGTGTTAAAGGATTGGAGCAGGCCTTAAGAGAGGAGATAAACAAAATAGATAAATCAATACTAGAAAAAGGCGAACTAAAAGATAGGTTAGACCAATACACGGACAAAGCAAAACCAGAAGAGACTTTGACATTGTTTTTCGATGCTGTTGCCGAAGGTAAAATAAAACTAAACGAAAGTAAAGCTGATAAAATAGGTGGAGAAATTAGAAGGGTAGTACAGAATATACCTGGCTTTTCAAATATAAATTTCGAGACATCTAAAGACGTTTTAAACTTTATAAAAGATTTCAACACTAGTGTAAAAAGAGGCAAACTTACTAGAGCTCAAAAGAAACTTGCAAAAGAAGGTGCTAAAGGAACTATAGTTGATGTAAAACCTGAAACAAAAGAAGCTACATTAACTCCTGAAACTGAGGACTTAGCTGTAGCAGCTTCTAAAAGTGCAAAAGCCACAGTGCTTGAAGAGATAAATAATCTTATACCAGAAAGCATAGAAACAAAAGAGCAGTTTTTATCTGATAGATCTTTCACAAAAGTCTATGAGTCCGCAATGAATCCCGGCGGAGCTATAAACAACTATATAAAGTCTAGAACTTCTAGTGCAATGGAAGCTGAACTAGCTATTGACTCTGTGCTAGAGAGGTTAATGAACTTTGATCCAGAAGCAAAGCGCAAAGATGGTTCAATTATTGGGCGTGAAGGGTTTGGCGAGTTTATATTTGCTAATACGGCGTTTGGAAAGTTAGACGCTAAGAAAAAGTTATTCCAAGAGTCTGAGCGTAGATCAAAGGAGACTAGTATAGATGAGTCAACAAAGCAAATAGCAGATGTTGAGACAGTAGAAGAAACACAAACTGAAGTAAAAGAAAAACCAACTATTAATCCTTTAAAGTTCACTGGTGTACCTTCTGATATAAAGCTAAGTGATGAGCCTGGTAAAGGTTTAACATTTAAAAAAGTAGCGAAACAATATGCTGGTGAAGTTGGTGAACAAGCTATAGGCATACCAGCTAAAAAGATAACAGAATCAGCAGCGAATCTTGGATCTGTGAACGAAGCTAGAGCTATACAGCAGTTTTTCTTCAAGGCAGATAACTTAGATAAGTTTGTTAAGATACTTCCTGAATATAACATAGCTATACCAGAAACAAAGATAGGTTTAGAAACATTAGATGTGCCTAAAGATGTTTCAGGTACAGGTTTAGGATTACCTAAGCGTATACTTGATTATTTCTATGAAGACTTCATTGATCCAACTGGTAAGTTAACTAGCCCGAAGGGTAGAAGTAAAGGACTAACAAGTCAAACAGCTGTTAAAAGATTAAAGCCTGAATTTAGAGGTACTGTATCTAAAGAGACTATAGATAAGATTAAGAAAGATATAGGTATAACACCTAAAGGAGAGCTTAATATACTACCTAAGGGAGAGTTACGTAGCCCAATAGGACAACTTTTAAAAGGCATGGCAAAGACTTATTCTTCTCTAGCCGCTAATACTTTAGTTAGACAAGAAATGACTAAAGCAGCAGCTAGTAAAGAGGATATAGCTAGAGTTGCTGGAGGAAAACAAGAAGTCATGGCTAGTAGAAGTGCTACTGGTAAAAGCAAAATAAACAAAACTGAAGATCTAGATGCTGACATCGTGCAAGCCATGTCAGAAGCTAAAAGTATAAACGAAGCAGCTAGTAAGTTAGATATAAAAAACAAAATTACTGTAAGCGAAGAAAATAGACCTGAAAAACTAAAACAAACTAACGAGCTAATAGAAAAAGCTAAAATAACTACCGCACAGTTAGAGGCTGCAAAAATGTTTAACTTTGGTAGAATGTATGAGACTCGTAATGATGTTAAATATTACAAGCTAAAAGATGGTAGTTTTGTAAAAAAAGGTACTAAAGAGTACAATAAAGCAGAAAAAGAAGGTTTATTCGTAGCCGCTAGAGGATCTTTATATTATGGTAAAGGAGATCCTGCTTATAAAGCTGCATTTGAATTAGCTAGAAAAAATGACGAGGCTTTAAATATACCTAAAGCTAAAAGAGTAAGTGCTAAACAAGCATTTTCGGAAAAAGCAAATACACAATTTGCTATTAATCTAGATGTATTAGAAGGATTAGTTAATTCTTTAGCTGATGCAGTTCATTTGCATGGCATACCAATAGAAACAGCTGCTTTATTTATTACGTCGTCTTATCAAGCTACAACTGGGTTAATAAAAATATCTGGAGAGTTTAAATACGAAAGCAAAAATGCACAATATGCAGGTGAACTAGGTAAACCAAACCAAAACAAAGGAGAGAAGTTTATAGAAGAACATTCTATACCTGCTTCTACTGTTGGTGCATTATTAATATATGGTATAAAAGCTAATGCAGCGAAACCAGTTATGGATATCGTTAGGGAATCTTTTATACAAGTCAAATTAGGTAAGCAATACGATTTACTACTTGACAAAGCTGGTTTAGCAGCTAAACTCCCTGATGGTTATTCAATGCTAGATAACAATGCTATAAGGTACATAATGGCAGGTATATTAACTAAAGATATGCCTGGATTACCATCAATGGACATGAATGACCAAGTTAATCCTAAAACAGGAAAAACATGGGCACAAGAGTTAGGTATAGATTTGCCACTTCAGTATAGAACAAAAGACAATTTAGACTTACAAAACGAATTGCTTCTAGATTTATTAACTAATGGCGGAAAGTATAGCAATCATCAAGAATATCTTAACGAATATGTGAAAATAAAAACAGATGACGCAATAAAAGTTAATGCTTCTAAATCACCATCTATTGTTGTTAATTCTAGTAAATCTAATAAGCAACTATTAAACAACTTAAACAACTACGACAAAGCCTTACGTAACGCTCGCAATACTAAAGCTCCTATAAAAGGTATATCTGTATTTGACTTTGACGATACGCTTGCAACCACTAAGAGTATGGTTGGCGTTACTATGCCTGATGGAACTAAAACTAAAATAGATGCTACTGAGTTTGCTAAGCGTGGAGAAGATCTACTAGAGCAAGGAGCTGAGTTTGATTTCAGCGACTTCAGTAAAGTAGTCGATGGTAAGCCTGGGCCTTTAATTACTAAGCTTGAAAAAGCTCTTAAAAAATTTGGTAATAAAGACGTGTTTGTATTAACTGCTCGACCTGCTAATTCAGCGTCGGCAATATACGAGTTTTTAAAAGGTCTTGGATTTGAAATACCACTAGAGAACATAACTGGCTTAGCAAACAGTTCGCCTGAAGCTAAGGCACAGTGGATGGTTAACAAAGCAGCTGAAGGCTACAATGACTTTTACTTCACTGACGACGCATATAAGAATGTAAAAGCTGTTCAAGATGCAATGAGTGTTCTAGATGTAAAATCTAAAGAACGCATCGTGTATAAAGACATACATGATAAAATGGACAAAGAGTTCAATGATATACTCGAAGCTAAGTCTGGTGTTGCATCCGAAAAAACATACTCAAAAGCTAAAGCAGAAGTAGTTGGATCAAGCCAAGGCAAGTTCAAGTGGTTTATTCCACCATCAGCAGATGACTTCGTCGGGTTGCTATATAACACATTAGCAAAAGGTAAGCTTGGCGATGCTCAAATGGCTTGGTATAAAAAGAATTTACTTGATCCTTATGCTAGAGCAATGAATGCTATATCGTCTGAAAGAGTTTCGCTTGCTGCAGATTATAAAGCTTTAAAGAAAAGACTAGGTATTGTCCCTAAAAACCTTAGAAAAAAGATAAAAGGAGAAGGCTTTACTAAGGAGCAGGCTGTACGCATGTATATATGGAACAAGCAAGGTATGGATGTGCCTGGGCTTAGTGAGTCTGATCTCGCAGATATGGTTAAATACGTAGAGTCAGATGCTAGCTTACAAGTATTTGCAGATCAGTTGATAGAAATAAACAAAGGTGATGGCTATCCAGGGCCAAAAGACTATTGGTTAGCAGGCAGCATTACCACTGACTTGATGGATGGTCTTGGTGGTACGAAGCGAGCCAAACATCTTGAAGAGTGGCAGCAAAATGTAGATGCTATATTCTCTGAAAAGA
>Ga0102963_1000601_pt1 | contig 15579 bp, 26 predicted proteins | sample SalPon2_C_H2O_MG_2_FD_84522 | JGI IMG/M metagenome (GOLD analysis project Ga0102963, IMG submission 84522) | Salt pond water microbial communities from South San Francisco under conditions of wetland restoration - Salt Pond MetaG SF2_C_H2O_MG | ecosystem: Environmental > Aquatic > Non-marine... | reverse complement strand
GTGTTGGTGGATTGTTAAATGCACCCCATAACCCTACATCTAATGGGGATGGAGTTCCACCTGTTAGAACCGTAACACCTGATGTTGGTGATACATATCCCGGTGGTGGTGGCACTGGTGTCCATGTAACACTTGCCCAATATTTTACAATCTCAGTTGCCCATCCTAAAAACATAGGTGGGGTTGGTGGGCCTTCGGAATCTTTTATCTGATTGAAGGTATCCAATATTGCATCTTCAATTGGTTTAGTCGGAGGTGCTGATATGATTGCTGAACCTGGTATTAATGTAATCATTCCACTAGCAACCGATACCCCATATGCATCTGCAATAACTTTAGCAGTATCTGCTTCTGTTTTTTCTATAGGAGCATCTAAGTAAGGTGCAACCGTTGCTTGAAATGATGGGAATAATACGGGCATTTATTGAGCCATCATTTTTAAATCGGTTAATAATTTTTGAACATCTGCTACGTTTGTTGCAGGGCCAGTTGGGCCTACACCAGTTGCGAATGTGGCAGTACCTGCAGTTAAATCTGCTACTTGCTGAATAAGTCCTTCTAAGATTGTAAACATCTTATCCATCTCCATTGCCCATGAGGGTGTTGCATTTATAATATCCTTTGCACCTGATAATATAACATAATCGGATTTTGAATCCAATAAAATTCTATCAGATGTTATTATAACAGATGGTTTGTCAAATTTGGATTGAACATCAACACCCATTCCTAAATTTGTTTGAGATGTTTTTAAAGATATTTTTTGTGATGAGGTTAGGTATATTGATGATAGGTCATCATCAGCACTTTCAATAATAAATTTATTATAACTACCACCACTTTTTCTACCATTACTTAAAATAGTAATTGGGTCTTCTACTGTTGAAGATTCCCATGATGGGTCTTCTGTTGTGTCTGCTTCTGTTGGGGAGTATCCAAATCGTAAAGAATGTCCAAACCTACCTTCGATTAAAACATCCCCTAAGAATGGTTGTAATGAACCCACATCCGTTCTTTCAACAAACCCATCACCTAAGTCGGCATCAGATTCACCACCAGATGAATTTGGGTTTCCTGCAGAAGTATCTCCATAGTCACCACCCGATGTGGTTGAGTTAGTTGAGTTTGCGGTTGGCAGTGAGTTGTTATGAACGTTAGATTGAACGGGTATTATATGTGAATAATATTTTCTTTTTTGTGCTGATTTTGAATTCGAATCAGCAGTCTTTGAGTTTAAAACTATAATCTGTTCACCTAATATTGGGACACGCTTTATGTTTGTATCAATTGGGAATACCTCTACTAATGTGTTCGCAGATGTATCTAATAATGCTTTTACAGAATAAACTTTATTTACATCATCATCTTTTAAATTTATTTGCTGTATTGTACCCGTCTGTATTGCTGACATCTACTCATCTCCTTCGTTTTGAAGAGAATCTATTTTCTCATCAATTGCTTTTGCGTTTTCTAAAAGCTGTTTCTTTTCATCATCACTTAAACCAAGACCACCACTACCATCATCCGAATTAGCATCTTTCATCATTCGTTGTATGATTGCTGCAAGTTTTACTATTTGGTCATCGTTCTTTACTGATACTTCCATATATTCCTTAATTAAAGGAACTACAACCGTTGCATCTTGTAGGTTCTTAACTAATGGTTCTAACTGAGCTATAAGTAGTTTTAGTTGCCTATCTTTCTTTTTTGAGTTGTTATAAACATCAGACATAATATCTGCAAAGGTTTTTCCTTTAAATAATTCAGTATCTTTATCCATTCTTTTCCTTTAACTCATAATCTAATTTGACATAACCTGTCTTATTGTACTCAGTATAAAGTTGAAGATAAATACTTTTCATTTTACCAACTACTTTTGTTATATATTGAGTATGAACACCAGTTCTTTCTCTAATAAGTATGTAAAGTGCTTTCTTATTATATGAATATAGGTCTAATCTATTTTTAAATAACTCATTTACAGAATCTGCAATTGCTTTATCTCTATCTTTTAGGAATAACGTATCTAAATTGTGGTCAATATATTCACAATAGTGGTCTATGAAATCTGATTTAGATTCTCGTAATAATTCGGCAGAAACCTCATTAGTTATATTACGAGATGTGTCTACTTTTGTTAAATCATCTCTAGTTTTCATTCGGGCATAGTTGGCGTTGTTTTCATTAAATAACCAATTTCTAGCAACAACTGTAAAGTAAGAAAATGCTCTACCATTCTCCCCATTAAATTTGTGAATCTTTTCATTAAGAAATGCAACTACATTTGCCTTTACATCTTCATATGGTACATCAAAGTAATATGTTTTGTAAGTATGAATTACATTCTCTGCCATTTTATCAAATGGGTAATGAATAAACCTATTATAAATTTTATTCTTTAATACTTGGTCATCAGACTCATTGTATGCATTTATAGCAATCTCTGTTATTTGTGTGAAATATCGTTTACTTTTTTTCTTCCTCGCCATCTAAATTATATTTTTCGTTTAGGGTTTCCATTGAAGACTTTATCTCATCAAAGATATATCCACTTTCATCATCAGATTCAAATGAACCCAATTTATCAATCTTTATCATTCTATTGTATGCGTTTTTCATTGAGTCATAAACCGACTGAATGTATGCGTCTGAATTATCCAATTCATCTTCTAATGCTTCATTCTTACGAAGTAAATTGTATATTCCAAATACTAATAGTACGACTACGACTGATAATATTATTATAGTTGCTATCATATTATACGTCTTCAGTTTCACCAAAGATAGATTTAAAATCAATCTTATCTGGCATTTTTACATTTTCTAACTTTGCTTTCTTAGTTGGTCTACCACCTACATTTTTTACTGACTTTGGTGTATTTGAGTTTACTACTCTGTTTCGTTCAAAGTTAGATGCAATCATATCTGCTTGATGCATTACAAATGGAATCTGAGTTTTAAGAACATTATCTTTATTGTAAGTAATATAATACTCTTTGTTGCTTTCATCATAAAGTCCATCAGTTAATTTAATACCGATATATTCTACTTCTGAAATTTTAATTCCAAAATGGTTCAACGCCCAAAATGTTCTATCATTCAAACCCATCCAATGCATATTTGGATTGGTTTTGTAAATCTTTCCTTGATTTTCAATATGCCATTGTGAATCATTTGGTAAATACCAACTTTCTTCGTGATTACCAACTTTACCTAAATCATGATGGAGTGCAACAAAGATTAAAGTTTCTTTATCAAAATCCAATTCCATACCTAAAGAATCATATAAATCATAAATCTTTATAGCATTTCTAGTAACTCTAAGAATGTGGTCAATATATCCACCTGCGAATGCATTGTGGAAGTGTTCTGTGGATGATGCCGGTGTGAGAATTATTCTATTCTCTATATGGTCATACATCTTGTTTAACTTCTCCAATCTCTCACCTTCAAAGGTTTGGTTGATTAGTTTTCTGAACTTTTCATAGTTCTCTGCAATTTTATTTTCATCTAAAATGTGTATCATAACTTTTTATTTTTTATTGTAAGTAATTGATTATTAATGAGTTGGGTGATAGTGATTATGAATTCGTATTAGTTTCATCCAATATAGATAAGAATTCACTCTCTCTATAAATGTTGTATGTTTCTTTACCATTCTTGTGTTTAAATCCAGTCCCATCTAAAAGAACTACATCACCTACTTTTGTACTCATAGGGATTACTGTACCCGAATGAGTAAACAATCCACTACCAACTGCTACAACTTCACCCATCATTGTGGTGTCTGAACCCGATGGTTTATATAAACCACCCGTTGTTTTTTCATCATGTCGTTTTACTATTTTTACGACAACTCTATCCCCTAAGGGTCTGTATGTGTATTCCATAACTTTTTTGTTTTATATGATTTTATTTATAATTCCTAATTCCAATGCTTCCTCTGAGTTTAGAAAGTAATCGTTTTGTTGGTTATCAGACCACCATTGTTTATCTTTGTTTGTACATTCGGCCATAATGTTATTACAATCATCTTCCAATTGTTCAGCAAACTTTGCATTTGATTTCAGGTCTGATAGTTTACCACCCGCATAAGATGATAGTTGGTGAACCATTATCTTAGAATGTTTGGATGCTGCTCTAAGACCAGTTCCTGCTGATAATAGTAGTGCAGCTGCACTCATTGCCATACCTCTACAAACTATGTTAGTTTTAATTCCATCATTATCATTTAAACTTCTGATGTAATCTATTAATCCTAATGTTTCCACAACATCACCACCACCCGAATTTAATAGAATGGTTATTGATTTTAGTTCTGGATTAATCTTTCTAAGTAATCGTACCTTTGATATAATATCAAATGTTAATCCTGATATAATCTCATCTTGAATAAGAATTATATTATCTTTAATATCTAGTCCGTAGTCAAATTCTCTAAACTCTTGAAAGTATTTTTCCTTTTCATTTGAGTCACTATTATATGTTACATCGATATCACCTTCAGTTGTATTTCTACCACTATTATATAAATCACCCATATTATCTTTTAAGTTTTTATGTTTGTTATAACAAATATACAAAAAACATTTGGATAATCCAAATTTATTTTACATTATTTTCTGCTACTGCAGTTGAGTCGCTATATGGTTTTGAAAGACCACCGTATATTTTCTTTTTATCTACGTTTTTAGTAGTGTGTATTTCTACATTCCCTTCGGAATCTTCAACTTCGAAACTATCAGAAATATTATAATTAGCAAGAATCTCTTCGTTCTTCTTAATCATTTCTTCTTGATTAGGTTTTTCTTGATTAGGTTTTTCTTTTTTACTTCTTTCTTCTTTCTTAACAACAACTTCTTCTTCCTTTCTACCGATGAATTTATTTACAGCAAGTACCATAGCGATTGCTAATGGGTCGAATACACATACGATTAATAATGTAAACCAATTCACAATAGTCGCCATTGGTTTGTTTGTAATCTCAGCCATATATCTTAGAGGCCCAATCTCTGCAGCTACTTCGTTGGTAGATTCCATATCCAATACTTTTAAATCTAAAGAAGTAATTGAATCAGTTAAGGCTTCCATCTTAATAGAAACCTTATTACGCTCTTCTTTCATATCATTTAACTGAGTTGTAAGGACTCTTCTCGTAGAAGATGATGTAGTTGTTATAATCTCACCAGTCTCTTTATCTTTGTATTGTATGGTGTTATTAGACAACCCTTTAGTAAGGTCTGTAATGGATGTGCTTAGTTGAGTTCTCTCAATCTTATACCCATCCAATGATTCAGAGAATCGGTCTCTTTTCATTTCAACTACTTCAGTTTGTTTATCTATAATAGTTAATTGGTCTGCCGTAGTTTGATATGCTGATGTTAAGAATCCATATATACCTGCTGATGTTATTATCATTAAGATACCCACACCCAATGTTAGGTATGATTTTAAAATCCAACCAATCTTATCCCAATTGTTATGGAGATATGATGCTACAATTAATTTAGCAAACTCTAGTGCAGTTGCCATAATGATTACTTCAGTTTTTGCTCCAGCAAATAATGAACTAAGTCCAAATACGGAATAATATGCAGCCGTACCTGCTAATGACAATGTTGACAGTACCATTAGAAACCCAAATGCATTTCTTCTTGAAAAAAAGTTATTAACAATTTTCATATTATTTTCCTATAATTAGTTTTATTAACTTTCAGTTCTGTATTTATTTACAAATATTATTAAATAAGTAATAAGTAATTAGATTGATAACAACCTAATAACCTATAACAATAAGTATTAAAATAATAATAATTAATCTTAAAACAAGCTAAAGGGGATACTATACATTCGTCTGAATGTACTCTAATAATGCAAGTTCCTTTGCTTTCGCCTCCACCATTACATCTACATCTAAACCATAAGTATTAGGAACACTACTAATGTAATCTGAATGTGCTTGTGGTTTTATCTTATCATTATTTTCATGTAATGATTTAGATTCTGAATAATGAACTACAGGTTTGATATCACCCCAAGTACTAACGGCTAATCTCAGAGCTTCTTCTTCAGTTAAACCACCTGTACAGAATTTATGATGGTGATAATCAAAAACAATTGGGATTCCAATTCTTTCATGTATGTACATTAAATCTTTTACTGAGTACATACTACCCTTATCATCGTTCTCTACCGTTAAACGTGTTCTAACTGACTCAGGTAATCTTTCAAAGTTCTTACAGAATCTATCCATAGCAGAAATCTTATCACCATACACACCATTACAATGTATATTCAGCTTATTGTAAGGAGTACGAGATAAACCTAACAAATCAAACACCTCACCATGTGTAGTTAAATCGGTAATAGTATTTTCCACAACGTGTTCACGTGGGGAAACCAATACATTGAATGGGCCGGGATGTGATGTAATACGCTGACCATATGTCTGTGCAAGATGACCTGCCCCTGCTAATAGAGTTTTGATACGAGTATAATGTGGTAAATCTTTTAGATTGTACTCAGATGCCCAAGGAAACAAATCAGAACTCAACCTAAAGAAGTTGATACCATTCCTATGATTCCATTTGATAATCTCAATTAAATCTCTACAATTCTGTAACCCTAATTCAGAGGCATAAGATATACCCCTTTCTTTAAATGTTTTTTTAATCATACTACGATTGGTAGTAATTTTGGGTTTCTGTGCACCCAATGTCATGTTGATACACGCATATCCTAAATTCATATGTTTTATTTTTTAATTATTAATTACTTACATACATTACACGTATGTCCATTTTGAATTTTGGTATTCTTACAAACACCACAATTTACAACCTTACCAGCTTTCTCTGCGTGAGCTGACAATTCATTTATTATCTTATCTATCTGTTCTATCGGATTTCCACCAAACCAATTATCTAATTCTCTCATAACTTTAATCTTTTTATTACATAATAAAGATAATAAAAAAAGGGGACTTATACAAGCCCCCTTTGTTAAGAAATTGTTAAATATCTTCCCACTCTATATCCGTAACTTCCTCACAAAAATAATAGTAAGGTTCTTTTTTAAATACTTTGTCGCAGTGGAGATGTTCTTTCCACGTTTGAACAATGGGTCTATCGGAGATTCGAATCCTTCGTTTGACAATCCATAGGGTGTTGTTGATATTTAGAACTTCTTTACATAACATTACTTAACTGAAATTGTTTTTACCCTTTTATCAGATTCTTCTAAAGGTGGTATTGAGATAGTAAGTACCCCATCCAAAACTTTAGCAGTCGTGGCATCCGCATTCCACTTCTGTTCTAGTTTATACTCTTTGTTAAGTGTTCGGTCATCAGTTTCTCCATTAATAAACAATCTGTTTCCAACGGATTTAATTGTAATTGTATTTTTGGAAAATCCTGGTACATCGAATTCCATATTTAATATCCCATCATCTGATATATTCATATAGTTTGTGTTGATGGTATTTTTTTGTGATTGGTTAATATCGCGGAAGAAGCTTCTATTATTGGCATATAGTAACCTATCAATTAGTGTGTTTGCATTGTAATTCATAATAACTTTGTTTTAGTTTATAATTTAGTAAGATATATTCAAATGGTATACCGAAGTGGTATGTATGACATTATGTCATAGTAATAATGACTAGGTGTCAGTTAAGTGATATTGCTTCTGACTTACCAATAAGTTCATATGTCAGTTTAACAGTATCATCATCCTCAAACGACAATTGAGAGTTTTGTAATATAAGACCGTTCATTATCATATCAGTTGCAACTTTTCGTAACAACATAACATTAGAACCAGCGAACACTATGTTACCACTATCATCAAATGAAACAGTCACATTCTGATGTATTGGTTCTACTGGTTCTTCTTCAAATTCAATTTTAAACACATCTTCAATACCCTCTGCTTGTTCAGCGGCTCTAAGTAATTCTTCTAAATCACGTTCTTCATCATCTAAGGCTCCCATTTCATTATGGATTTCCATATACGAAAATTCACCAATCATTAAATCATAAAGATATAATAATTTATCTTCATCTTCCAATGTTTCAAAAAATCCAAATTCAGATTCATCCCAATATGTTGATTCAGACATATTTACCCTTTTTTGTGATTATGGTTTTTGTTAATTTCGTATGCTAACCATGCTGCATCTACATTAAGCGATTTGAAGTAATCCTCAGTCAGCATATACATTTTTAATTTTAGAAGTCTGCTTTCAGAATTACCTTCTGATTTTAAGATTTCTAATATCTTATCTTTAAACGGCTGTTTAATTTCATTAATCTGCATCTGTATATAAATATGGATTACTTAACCTTTTTTTTTATATAATTCGTTTAAATATTCTAAAACTTCCTTTTGGAACACAAGTCTAGCGGTGTGTATTTGTTCTATTAAAATATCTAAGAATTTTTGTATGTGTTCACAATCTATGTGTAGTGATAGTTTTGATTTTAACAATTTTATTTTATTATCAAACTGCTCAACATACTCATCAGTAGCAGGAGTTTCTGAATGTAGATATCTACCTATCATATACTTTTCCGAAAACCATAGATGTGGTTTAGCATCTACCTTAACTGTATGTTTTAATACAGTATCAACAAATTCAGATAATGTTAGTACACTTGGCACTGATTCTTCAAACTTAGAATAGGAAACCCATTCTCTGGCTTTCTCCATATCTGGGTCTCCTAATCCAAGTTGTTTAAAGAATTCAGATGTTTCCATAGATTAAAACATCCCCAACTTTATCTTTTGTCTATGTGTTGCTTGTGCATCTTTTAGAGTTTCCATAATCTTATTACATTCCGACCATGTTAGTTCTATTGTTGTTCTTCCAATTTCTAATGTGCCAATTGGTACTGATTTATCAGAAAAGTTATAATCTTTTAGTGAATCGCTCATTGTGAAGTCTATTGAATTATAATTCTTACCTAACTTGGCAAGTCGTTCCCTATCCTTTTCGTGAGTTGCTCCTCCTTGATTTACTCTACCTCTCAGCTTTCCATATGATTGTGTCATAATATTGTATTTAATTGTTTAATTGTTTACAATAAATATGAAACTATCTTTAATGAAACTACTTATCGTTTCTTATTTCTATTAGAAATCCGATTAAACTTTTTCTCAAAAGAAATATTATCCATTCGTTTCGGATTTGTTCTTTCAATATTCTGATGAACCTTCATAGTCTCACTAACCAATAACCACGCGTTGGATACGGTGGTTTGTGGTGGTATCATATATTCGGAAACTACCGACTCCTCTGTGCCCGTTCCAACAAAGAATAGCCCATCGTTATTAATACGAGTTTCTGCTTTTGGATACTTCTTTATTACTCTTCGTTTTATACGATTAAATTCTTTACTATCCATTCGTCTCGGATTTTATAAATGATGTTGTAATATTACTATCTATGGACGCGTCCGCTTCTTTCATATCGACAAACACATTCTCATGCACATTACCATTTTCCATTTTCACTATGTACTTAACATCAGTTTTAGTGGGCATCTTATCGATAACATTACCCACTTGAAAACCTTTAAATACCCTTACGACTACAGTAGAGCCAATTGAATAACTCATATACTAAGATATAACTTTAATAATTTTGGTTTCATTAACGTGAGTTACTTCAAACTCTAAACCATCGTTCTTAAACTCTTCATGCACCTTTGCCTCTGCATCTGTTACGGATACTGCGTGAACACAATATTGTTCTACCATTTTCTTTTGTCTACCCTTATCATCGGTAGTTACTACTTTTACTTTTGCGATATAATACTTCATAATTGTTTTGATTTTAATTGTTATATTTAATGTTATACTTGTTTTCTAATTCTTGTTCGGTGATAAGTTCATGCGAACCATTACACTCACCAGATTCCATATCTTCTACTAGGATGTGGTAATATGATACCACCTCTTCACCATTGTGTTGTCTACCTGCTGGGATAACCATCATTTGAATTGGTATAAACGCATTTTGAAATTGTTTAAAGGTTCGAGGCCCTATCTCATCTTCACTTTTACCGAATCTCTCTCTTAGGTGTGCGTAGTACGCATCATCCATTTCAGACCATTCGTTGGGTGGTTCGGATAAGTACTCTTCCATTTCGTCTGCTGCAGCCTGCAATGCCTCCATCTCTTCTTGAGATACATCTGAATGTGGAGTAATTGTATGACCTAATCCTGGTATTGGATTTTTTTTATCAATGTCTTCACTCATAATTTTATGTATTTGTATTTGTATTTTGATTTAATCTATAACCCTGCTCACCATCTTTAGTTGTAACGGATTCGACTAACCCCTTATCCATCAAACTACCCATAGTGGAATCTATATTTTCTAATATAATTTCTTTCGAAATCTGTTCAGCCAAATCGAATAACTTTTCAAATGAAGTTCCTAAATCTTTCTCTACTACTGTTAGAGCTGATTTTCTAAAGCGAGGTCTGAACTTTGCTTCATCAATCCATTCGTTGTCAAAGAAACCACCTTCGACAAGTGTGTCTAATATGTAATCTATAATTAATTTTTCTGTTTTCATAATAATATTTTTTACTAATATACGAAATTATTTCTTAATATCCAAATAAACTTCTACCTAATTTAGCAGAAGTCATTTGGATTACAATTAAGAATAATTATTAAAATGGGTTATCTAACTTAGAATCATCTTCTACATTGAAAAGATTTTCTTCTTCAGTTGTACCGACAAACTTTTGGACAAACTGACGAATGTAAGTTCGTTCTGATTGTGCTCCACCTGCATCATCAAATAATGGGTAGATGGTAATCTCAGCGGCTTCCGCTATTGTAAACCCATCATAAAGAAGTGAGCCAATCTCAACTGCAGTACGAGTTGAAAGTGAATTGGACAAATTAGGAGTTTCTTTCTTAACCTCACTACGAGTCATTGAAGTAATCTCTGCAACTGAATTGATTAACTTAATATCGACTGATGGGTACATCATTTGAAGTAGAGATGATTCTTCATCTTTAATCAAAGTATCCATTTCAATGATTGTAAATCGGTCAACAATCGCTCTATCCAATTGACGTGTTGCGGTGTATTCATTACCAATGTTTGCTGACGCAATAAAGGAAACACCTTCAGCAACTTTTACAATTGGAGACTCAGCAGCCTCATCTAAACGTAAGTAACGTTGTCCGGCATCTAAAACACTCATAAGAATATTGTGAGCCTCAGGATGTGCTCTCGTAATCTCATCCAATACAATAACTGTATTTGGAGTTTGGATTGCTTTCACAAATGGTGAAGGAGAGAACACAGTACCTTTCTTAGTATCGAACTGAGTATTACCGATTAACGTAGCTCTAGGGTCTTGTGTAGAACCTAAGTTAAAGATTTCCATAGAGTAACCTTCGATTGAATTGGCGGCTGCTTTAGCGGCCATTGTTTTACCACAACCTGCAGGGCCGGTCATCATAATGTTCTTACCTCTAATGATATTACGGATAAGATACTTCCACTTCAGTTCATTCATAAACAACATCTGCGGTTTTAAATCTTTGGATTCATTGTGGATGAACTTTAGGAAATCTTCTTCCATTGGCTTATCAACTACCGCAGATGGTTGGGGAATTACTTTCATTTGGTATTGTTCCAACCCACCATTTGGTTGGTTAAAGTTTTCAACGGGCTCAGCACCATTAAACTTCTCACCTGGTACTCTTCCAAACTCAACTGAACCATTAGTAAGATTACCACTTACACGTACCTTAAAACAGTACTTAGTGGGGTTGTTAGCAGCTGCTACTGCTCTCTTATAAAGAGAACTACCACCCTCATTTAGTTGAGGAACTAAAAATTCAACTCCATTGGAATCAACCAATATTAACTCTTTGTTCTCATTTCGAACAACTTTACAAAATACAAATCTCTGTGCTTTCATATATAACTATTTTTTAATTTTTAATTGGGTTAAACTCTTAACCCTTATTACCCTACTAATGTACGACAATTATTTTGATTTACCAAACTTTTAATGTTAACAAATTGTTAAGTCTTTGGTAGAGTATAGTAGCGAGAGTAATAACCAACAGTACCTACCTCTGAATCATCATTATTAATAAACTGAAATCCATTGTAGTTCTTAGAGTTAAAGAGCACCCTTTCTACCATAGTAGAGATACCACTCTTAAATCCTACATCAGCATAATCATCAGTTCTACCCAATTGTAAATTGGCCCATTCTACCATCGTAGATACTTCAATTGTTTTTCTTCCTTTCATATAACTCATCTTTTTTATTACATAATAAAGATACGATTAATATCCCTAATAACCTAATGTCTTAACACTTATTTTAAAAAGTTATTAACAATTTACTGAAATAATTTGTTTAACGTCTTAGTTAATGGTATTACAGAAGTAACATTTACGTTCTCAGCAGACTTACCATACATTTCTTTAAAACTTTCCATTGCGTTACCATAACCACCCTCTTCAATAAAGTAAGATAAAACCTTAACTCCTGCCATTTGCATTTTCTTAACTTGGGTTGACGTATGTGCTATTGCAGCTGCACCGTAGTAATCCATATCTGAATTGGAGAAGCCGGGATACCCATCTGAAAAGTTAATAAAGTAAGAATCAATACCTTTACTCGTTTTGGTGATTTCGTCTAAGATAGATTCAAAACACAAACCCTCAGGTGTAGTTCCACATGGGTTAAGATATTGAAACAATTGTTGAATCTTAGAAAACTTATCAGTACGAGAATCGTAAGCGATTAACATAAGTGGTTGAACATTCCCATTTGTACCCCCATTGTGTTGGATACTTCTATATGAAATAACCACATTTAAATTAGGAGTCATTGAAGCTGCTTTTGCAATTGCAACGGCTGCAGTTTGTGAGTTATCCCATTTTTTACCGCCCATTGAAGAACTAGCATCAATTGAAATGTGAACTAGTGCAGGACTGTGCTTATCAACCACAATTTGGTCAAACACATTTGTATTACCCATACCCAATTCATGCAACAATCGACCTGATATTTTACCATTCTTCATACGAGGTGTAGTTAACGAACGTTCCTCAGAACGAAGTTTCAACTTACGACCCAACATAGTACCGATTTGAATACCTTTATTGATAGGTATTTGGTTGTCAGCACATCGATGGGCCCATGTTGATAACATATTAATGGTATTAGACTCTGCCAATTGCTTAGTGAAGTTTCTAATAATCATTACTGGGATTTTCTTGTCCTTTCTCCAATAGTCTGCAGATTTATAACCCTCACCTGCCAACTTTTCTTCGATACCACTTTTGGCTAAAGTTTCTATTTTCTTGTTTTCATTCTTAGATACTTTCTTCTTTTTTATATCACCATTTTGAAAATCTTTTTGTTTCTTAATAGCGTTATCTAACTGTTTCTTTTGTCGGTCACTCATACGACTCTCACCTTCAGATGATTCCACTTTGTTATCAGCAATCTGATTGTTAGACCCATCACCACCTGCTCCATTTGGATTGTAAGAAGTAGAACCACTTTGTGTATCATCTCCATCAGCATCACCGTTGGTATCATCAGTATCATTAGAACCATCTTTAGGTTCACCACCATTACCTTCAGTATTATCAGTACCATTAGTATCGGAGTTATCTCCACCGCCACCAGCACCACTACCTTCAGATTGTTCACCGTCAGTACCATCACCTTCACCTTCTTGCTCATTAGGTGATTCAATTGGTTTTTGGTCAGCTGGAAGTGAGTTCTCAATCAGTTTGAAAATACTTGCAGCCAAATTCATAGACTCTTCGGTATTGGTTAATCTTTGTATGTTTTTTAAATCCAACATATCCCACACTGCTCTCAGTTCTGGAAGAGCATCTAAATCTCTATGTTCGTTAGTGATATTGATAATACGGAACATATAAGATTCCCAATCTAGTTCTCTATACTCAGAGGACTGTAACCCTTTATCAATAATCTTCGCGTTGAAGTACTTATCGTACATTGCGTGGTAGTAACCTTTATAACCAGGCGATGTGGAATAAACATAGTAATCAATTCGTCTATCTTCGATAACATTAAGTAAGTTCTTAACGATATCTTTAATGTAGTTTTTAGTTTGGAACTCATCTTTAGAATGTTTCTCCATCATTTCCGTAACAAACTCAGACCCAACTACATTCTCAATATAATTGTTGATTATTCCTAACGTATCAAAGTTGGTTAACTTAATATGTGAACCTTCATGCAGAGCCAGTCCAACCGTAGGGTCAAACTCTTTATCATCCATTTTAGCTGATATCACAACAGTTTTACCATCAGTATAAGAATTATCTCCACGCTCATCAAACGTTACTTTAATGTTCTCATTTGTTACAATGTTAACGAAGTTAGAAACGGCACGTTTGTATGACGAAAGTGCAAGTAAATTAGATTGTTTATTCTCAATTACATCATCAGAAGTATTGTCATCGAATAGGTCATCTTTTAACCAATACGAACTGTATTTTGTGTTATCTCTCATATATTTATCTTTTCTCATTATTACTAATTATCTCTCTTTACTATGTAAAGATAAGGTATTTTACTTGAATAACCAACTCTTTAATGTTAAAATATGTTAAAGTTATTAACATAGTTATTAACAATCTAAAGTAAGCCTTTGACTAGTTTCTTATAATCTATGGATAGTAACCCACATAAACTACCCATTAGCGCTATGATTGTAAATAGCACTTCGTTAAGAACACCCGAAAAATGGATGTGGTTTTGAATTGTTCCATTCATAGTAAGGAGTGCAACTCCCATTCCTACTGCTGCCAATAAAATTGCTTGATAATTTTTCATAGTCTATCTTTCTTTTCTTTTACAAAGTAAAGATAATAAAAAAAGCCCGAATAATCGAGCTTTTAATGTTAAGAAATTGTTAAGAAATATAACTTAATTCGATAAAGGTGATTGCCTATTTTCTTCCTCATCAATCAGTTGATTAAGTTCTTTTGTTACCCAATCCAAATTTTCACCTGATGTGTTAAAAGGTTCTTGTTGTAATTCTTGAAGAAGTTTGTTTTTATTTTGTTCCGCTTCTTCTCTTGTCCATTTTTTGTTTTCCATAATTTATTGTTTTAGTTTGATAATGGTGCTTTAATTGTTGAATGTGATTGATAGTTATCTAAAGTGAAATCAGATGGTTTATAACATTCCCAATCATCTTTCATACATAAGTAATTAGGTAACTCATTTAGTTTAGGTAACTTCATAGGTTCTCTAGTTAGTTGTTCTTTTGCTTGTTCAATATGATTTGAATATAAATGTACATCTCCTAAATTACCAATCAATTCATCAGGAATCATATTAACTTCTTTTGCTATGATTTCTAATAACAACCCATAAGATGCTATATTGAATGGTAATCCTAAGAATGTATCTACTGAACGTTGATTCCACATTAGAGATAACTTTCTGTTAGGTACATTCTTTTCATCTAAATCAGATTCATCGAGCTTTGATGCATATGATATATCTTTACCAATTGATGATGTCCAATATAATGCTCTT
>Ga0102963_1000594_pt1 | contig 15627 bp, 21 predicted proteins | sample SalPon2_C_H2O_MG_2_FD_84522 | JGI IMG/M metagenome (GOLD analysis project Ga0102963, IMG submission 84522) | Salt pond water microbial communities from South San Francisco under conditions of wetland restoration - Salt Pond MetaG SF2_C_H2O_MG | ecosystem: Environmental > Aquatic > Non-marine... | reverse complement strand
TGGTTTGTCGGGGGAATATATTACTCGTCCATTAGTAAAAAATACTTCATCACATTTTCTGTTTTGTTTGTAGTCTTTAACAGTTAAAACTGGCCTTGAACCTCCATCTTTACTGTTGTCTCTGATGTTGTGTTGGTTAACGTGTATTCTAGTTATCATATTTCTACCCTCTCAACTGAGAATTTAAAACCTAGTTTTTTAGCTATTTCTATAGTGCTTTGGGTCAATGTTTTACTACCAGCTAGCTGTGCCAGCAATTTAGCTTCTTCACTTACTGGATAGATATGTTCAGTACCGTAATTGTTTTTAACTTTCACTTTCAATAGCATTTAGTCTCTCCTTTAGAAGAATTATTACTTCATTTATTATTGACTCCGGCTGTTCATCTTTTTCACTACCACATATCTCACAAGTTGGCTGAGTTTTGTAGTGAATATAATTATGTTCACATTCACAATCCCAATATTCCGGTGTTGTTTCAACTGTCATGTCGCTGTCTCCTTTGGGGGGTTTATATATCTCTCAAAAACCTTTGAGATATATAAACACCCTTTATATTAATTAATTTTAATGCGTTGCAATTATTATATCCATGCCTTGGAATCTATCTGATCCACAAGCATGACCTTTTGGGGTACAAGTATTACATTTTCCGGGGCAGGTGAAGGCTTTAATACCATATAGTTTTCTGAGAAAACTCTGATGTTTTCTATCGCCATGCATATCACTGGTTACTTTATAACCAACATCTACCGCTACAAAACTGCCCCTTGTAACTGGTAAAGCTTTAACCTTAGCTTTTAACTCAGCATCATGCTTGCTACCGGAAGACAAATTTAATTTATAATTACTAGGCCATTCGCCCTTGTAAGCTAACAACTCTTCCCAAGATTTAGAGTAGCCGTAGGCTTTTAACCAAGGGCGGTCTTTCAAGGCTTCCATCCAGAAGGTAACTTCTGAAACATTAGCAAAATCGCCATCAACATATAACCTAAAGTCTACTGGTTTGTCTGATTTATACTTGTCTAAGTCTTCAAGTATCTTGGCTCTACCTTCAGCTGTTTGCATCAAAACATAGTTTTGTAATTGTCTAAAAAATGCATCGGGATATCTCCAAGCTCTAAAGCTATAACAAAACTTGAGACAAGCACCAGCACCGGGACAGCTTACTTCAGGTAAGCTACTGAAGGATAAAAACTGCTGTTTGCTGTTGCCCTTTTTCATCATAACTGACCAACCAGCACTATCTCTTTTTAACCAGCGCATAAATTTTAGCATTGCTTTACGCCAGCCTTGCTTATCTTCCTGTTTATATGCTGATGCTACTGCTTTGAATATTGATTTTGATCGGGTGATTTCTTTTAGTGTGTTGAAATTCATGCCGTGTCTCCTTTAGTTTAATTTATACATTAAAAAACTTATCCCATTCTTCTGGGGTTGCTCCACTTATTAAAAACTCTCTTTGATCTGCTGTGAGAGTAGGGTAAGCATCTTGTATGTACATACCTCCTTTTCTAGCTTGTTCAGCTTTGTCATATTCGTTTTGGGTTATTGGCAACACTATTTTGTTAGTGTTACCAGTTAGCAAACTAATTTTAGTTAAAGTAATCATGCCGTACTCCTTTGGGGGGTTTATATATCTCTCAAAAACCTTTGAGATATATAAACCCCATTTAAAATTAACTAACTTTAAAAATCTTGCCATCTTTCATAGTAACTTCAGCGAAAAACTCCCGCTTGTGACCAGTAATATGAGGTCGGTTACAGCCACAGAATGTCCCATCTGACTTATATTCTGGGCCGAACATGGAAGTTTCCATGTAACAAAGCGACTCGCCAATGTTTTCTTTAAGTTCTTTTTTGCTGGGGTAATCTAAAACTAGCATGGTGCTTTTCTCCTTTGGGGGGTTTATATATCTCTCAAAAACCTTTGAGATATATAAACACCCTTTTATTTATTTATTTAATTGATTTTTCTAAATTCTCAATGCTTCTTTCCAGCAGGGTGTCTGCTATTCGGTTCCACCTTTCTGGATCGTTGTAAGACAACGCAATCCTTGCGTTTTTTAATTCTTCTATTGTGCTTCCCACAATAAATTTTAATTCTCCAAAATTGCCCTTCGCTTGATCTGTTGCTGTGGTCATGCTGTTGCCTCCTTCGGCTTTGGGGGTTTAATTATCTCTCTCAAAAACCTTTGAGAGATAATTATAACCCATTTAAAATTAAATTAAATTATAAACTCTCTGAAAACGTACTGGGTGTTGTTCACTACAATGTAGTGGTAGTAGCCTGATCTGGCATAACTCCTTGATTTTCTTATTGATTTAATTTCAACTAACTTGCATTGGCGATTAAATATTAAATTAAATAATTTTAAAACTACCATTTTAAACTCCTTGAGTTTAGGCCGTCCTTGGCCGTGAATTTTAAATTAACCCTTCAGGGTTTCCAGAATCATTTCCATGCCAGACTTGATAGTCTGGATGTCTTCTGACATGACGCTGACTTCACCTTCAAGGAAGGTCAGACGGGCATCAAATTCTTGATTAAACTCCGGAGCCTTCGGCTGAGTCTTAACAGCCTCTGGCTGAGTCTTAACAGCCTTCGGCTTGGCTTTAGCCTTAGCCTTCGGCTTTGCTGGGGCTTTCTTGGCAACCTTCGGTTGTTCTTCAGCCTTCGGCTCAACAAGGGTGAGTATCTGCAAGTTTGCAATTAAATACTTCGGTAGCTTCTTTGAAGCTAGAAACTTCTGCACATCGCCATGAGTCAACCCTTCAGGGTTGTTTCGGGCAAGTACTGCTTCAACTTGCTTACGGAGTCTGAAAAAGTATTTTTCAGGGATGTTCATCTCGTCTTTAACGAGATTAGCGTGGTGTACGGTAACCCTGAAGAACTGCTTTGCAGTTGCAAGACGGTTGTTGTCAATGTTAGCGAATGACTTGGATGTTGCTTTCATGTGTATGCTCCTTTGGAGTTGTGTATGTTTTAGTTTTTGTTGCCCCAATTTGCCGAGGCCTAAACATTAAACTCACAGATTCTAAAAAGTGTCAACAAGTTTCTGGTGCGTGATTTTTCTTGCGCATAATGCGCACTAAAACAGGCGAAGAAACCCTGCATCATGTGCAGGTATGCGCGGGTGAGGAGAGGTTTTTGGCGGGGTTTTTTAAAACTCGTTTAAGAGTTTTAAGTTGGGGCAAATAACTCTGTAAGCTACTGATTCCTTTGGAATCTGTCTAGGTTAAAGTTTTACTTTAACAATTCAAAGGATTCTTAAATCCTTTGGTAACTAGCTAATCCTAAAGCAGAGCTTTAGAGGTCTGAGAGGTCTGGAGAGTTCTCAATCAGGATGATTGAGTAGTTGGTGGAGTCCTAAAGCAAAGCTTTAGAGGTTAAAAGTAACTAAAGTTACTTTCAAGGTCTACAACACCACCTTAGTCTTCCAAGACTAAGGGGGTGGGCAGGAGGCCAGAGGGGTACCCCCCATATATATACTAAATCATATACAATTTGCGCAGGTTAGGGTGTTAATCAGTTTGGGCGGGTCTTCTAGAGACCGGGCGGGCAGTACTTGTAGGGGTACTCGCCAGTACTCTAGTGGGGTATTAAGGATTTTGGTCGGGCTTTTAAAGTTATAAAGACTGCTTGCCCATGTACTAGGTGTGGCCCCGGGGGGCTAGTAATCTATATTATACATCTGAATTAGCTTTTTGTCAAGAAATACTTGACAAAACTGTAAATAACCTGTATAATACTCTGTATGTCAAATAAAGAACTAACAATTAAACAGCAAAGTTTTCTTGATAACCTTGTAACAACAGGAGGTGATCCAAAGAAAGCAGCGGAACTAGCTGGGTACAGTGACAACAGCCACTACCAAGTAATCAAATCCCTTAAGCACGAGATCGTAGAACTTGCTTCAGGTATACTTGCACAGTCTGCCCCCAAAGCCGCAATGAAGTTAGTAGAGGTTATGAACTCAGATGCTCCGCTACCTCAAGCTAACTTAAAACTTCAGGCAGCCCAAACGATATTAGATCGTACAGGTTTGGGACGACAGGATAGGCTTGAAGTAAACAACAATGTGCAGGGTGGTTTATTTATACTCCCCGCCAAAGAGATGATCAGGGAAGATGCGTAGAACAAGCAGTACAATCCCGTTTGGCTACACCTTAGATGAAGAAACAAATACACTAATACCAGTTGATGTTGAACTGGCAGCACTAGCAGAGACCATGAAGTTAGTAAAAGAAAACTCTTTTAGTCTCCGCGAAGGTGCAGAGTATTTAAGTTACATTACTGGCAGACCGTTAAGCCATGTAGGACTGAGGCAGATAATCAAACGTGACGAACGATTGGGACAATAACCCGGACGACTACCTAAAAGACGAAGACGGTAACTTTGTTTTAAAGAAAGATGGTACGCCCCGCAAAAAAACTGGCAGACCCAAGGGGTCAAAAAGCAGGGGCTACCACTTTCATTCTGAGACAAAAGCAAAGATGGTCGCCAGACGCTCTGTAAAGGCGCGAGAGCGAAAGTTAGAAAAGGATAGGGTCAAGCTACACCAGCAGCGAGAAAAGCTCAGAGCGTCCAAAGAGACCCTCTCAAAGCTAGAAAAGGATAAAGGCAGTAAAGTAGTTGATACTGATGTCTTATCCAAAGTGCCAAAGTCACTGCGAGAAGAAGTACAAGATAATGTAATCTTCAAAGCAAACGAAGGGCCACAGACAGATTTTCTAGCTGCACCCGAGACAGATGTACTGTATGGTGGTGCAGCTGGTGGTGGTAAAAGTTACGCAATGCTTATTGATCCATTGCGTTATGCGCATAGAGCATCCCACCGCGCACTGATATTAAGACGATCAATGCCCGAACTAAGGGAATTAATTGACAAGAGCCGGGAGTTGTACCCCCGTGCGTTCCCCGGTTGTAAGTACCGAGAAGTAGAAAAGCTTTGGAACTTTCCAAGTGGGGCTAAAGTAGAATTTGGATTCTTGGAGCGAGATGCTGATGTGTACCGCTACCAAGGACAAGCATACAGTTGGATTGGGTTTGATGAGATAACGCATCTGCCCACTGAGTTTGGTTGGAACTATCTGGCTTCCCGACTCAGAACAACTGACCCGGAGATAACACCGTACATGAGGTGTACCGCCAACCCGGGTGGCATAGGTGCGAACTGGGTTAAGAAACGATACATTGATCCTAACCCCCCGCACGAGTCGTTTAAGGGTGAAGATGGGCTATCCCGTAAGTTTATACCAGCCCGCTTAGACGACAACCCGTACCTTGCTACAGATGGCAGGTATGAGCAAATGCTGAAAGCCCTGCCAGATGTTCAGCGTAGACAACTGCTGGAAGGCAATTGGGATATTGCAGAGGGCGCAGCATTTACGGAGTTTGATAGTGAAGCGCACGTTATAACTCCGTTTGCAATCCCTATTGGATGGGAAAGAGTTAAAGGCATTGACTACGGGTATGCTTCTGAAAGTGCGTGTGTGTGGGGGTGTGTTGACCCCTCAGACGGAACCCTGATAATATATCGTGAGTTATATCTTAAAGGTTTAACTGGCGAGGATTTAGGACATCTTATAACTGAAATGGAACTAGATGATCCTTTTTCTGTACCGGGAGTACTAGATACAGCAGCATGGGCTAAGACAGGGGCTACTGGCCCAACTGTAGGAGAAGCCTTAATAAAGACAGGACATAAACTAAGAAGGGCTGATAAGGCAAGAATACCCGGTAAAATACAAATCCACGAATACTTGAAGTTACGCCAAAACGGAAGGCCACGACTACAGATATTTAATACTTGCCCTAATCTGATACGGGAACTTCAAAGTATTCCTCTGGACAAATCAAACCCCGAAGATGTAGATACACACGCATCTGACCATGCGTATGATGCATTAAGATATTTAATTATGTCTAGACCTAGAATTGAAGATCCTATTTCTAGATTAAGGCATTTAAGATTAGAGCAAGCATATACTCCTGCTGATTCAGAGTTTGGGTATTAAAGGAATATAAATGGCAGAAGAAGATAACAGCATAGTAATGGGAGCAGATGATATCTACTTCCAAGAAGTAGCAGGTGAAGATGCTAGAGTATTAACTCTTGAAGAACAGCTGCACAACCAGTTTGTTGGTCTTATTACTGACCGTTATATTGCAGCCCAGCAAGCAAGGGATTATGACGAACAGCGTTGGATTACTGGCTACCACAACTATCGTGGTATGTATCCAAAGCATGTTAAGTTTCGTGAGTCAGAAAAGTCTAGGGTATTTGTTAAAGTAACTAAAACAAAAGTACTTGCAGCCTATGGTCAGCTGGTTGATGTTATTTTTGGTGCGGGTAAGTTTCCTATTGGCATATCTGAAACTAAGATGCCAGAAGGCGCAACTGAATATGCCCACCTTAATCCTTCTACTCCTCTCCCCGGAATTGAAACTACCAGCCCTCAAGCTGAAACAGAAGACCCCTTTAACGTAGGTTATGCTGGTGATGGACGAGATGTAAAATCAGCAGGTAGTACATATGTAAAAGGTCAGCAGGAAGATATTGATGCAGTAGTAGCTGATAACCTAAGCCCCGGCTCAACTCCAATCCCTGACATGTATGAAGTCAAGCCAGCACAGGCTGCTGCAAGACGGATGGAAAAACTTATCCATGATCAGATAGAAGAGTCTAATGGATCAAGCGAAATAAGAAGCGCATTGTTTGAAGCTGCGCTTTTTGGCACAGGTATTGTCAAAGGCCCATTTAATTTTAATAAGACTTTGAATCGTTGGGAAGAAGCGGAAGACGGAACTAGAACCTACTCTCCGGTTGATGTACGAGTCCCCCGCATTGAGTTTGTAAGCATCTGGGATTTCTTTCCCGATCCAAACGCAACATCAATAGCAGAAGCTGAGTATGCTTTTCATCGTCATAAAATGAACAAGTCTCAGGTTCGTGCGTTAGCAAAGATGCCTTACTTTGATAAGGATGCTATTCGTGAGTGCCTGATGATGGGGCCGAACTACGAGCCAGAAGATTATGAACACGAGTTAAAAGATGACCAGCGTTCAGAAGATTATGGTTCAGGCCAATACGAAGTATTAGAGTATTGGGGAATAATGGATGCTGAGTATGCCGAGCAGATTGGCATGGAACTTCCTGAAGATGTGGATTCATTGGATGAAGTTCAAATAAATGCTTGGATATGTAATGATAAAATACTCAGGGCTGTTATTAATCCATTCACACCTCATCGCATTCCATATCACGCCTTCTCCTACGAGCGTAATCCATATAGCTTCTTTGGTATTGGCGTAGCAGAAAACATGGATGACTCCCAGAAAATTATGAATGGTCATGCACGAATGGCTATTGATAATTTGGCATTGTCTGGCTCACTAGTCTTTGACGTAGATGAGTCTGCTCTTGTTGGCGGTCAGAGTATGGAAATATACCCCGGCAAAATCTTTAGAAGACAAGCAGGGGTTCCCGGTCAAGCGATAAATGGATTAAAGTTCCCCAATACCTCTAATGAAAACATGATGATGTTTGATCGGTTCCGGCAGTTAGCTGACGAACAGACAGGTATTCCTAGTTACTCTCATGGTCAAACTGGCGTACAGAGTATGACTAGAACCGCATCTGGTATGTCCATGCTACTGGGTGCAGCCTCGCTAAATATAAAAACAGTAATAAAAAATCTTGATGATTTTCTTTTACGCCCGCTTGGAGAAGCTTACTTTCAGTGGAACATGCAGTTCCTAGATTCTAAGTTAAATGTAGAAGGTGATTTGGAAGTTAAGGCCACAGGTACAAATAGCTTGATGCAGAAAGAAGTACGTAGTCAACGATTGACCATGTTCTTACAGACCGCACAAAATCCTGCTATTGCACCTTTCATAAAAATAAATAAACTTATTAGCGAACTTGCTTACTCTCTGGAACTTGACCCAGAAGAAATTCTTAATGATCCAGAAGAAGCAGCTATTATGGCACAAATCATAGGACTACAAAATGCTGGACAAGGAACTGGCCCGCAAGCTGGCCCCGGTGGTGAACAACCCGGAGATATGGGAAGCCCTGAAGGAGTGCCTCCAGAAGGCCAAGACCTTGGAGTTACGGGTACTGGTGGGGGCAACATCGGAACTGGAGCTGTACCGCAGTCAGGGGAGAGTGAGTTCTCTGGAACGCCTAGAGCAGCTTAAAGATAACGTAAACAATATTCTGAAGGAGAATAAAAATGGCTAGAAGGCCCATTAGAAGAACACCAAGGCGTCCTGCTGGAAATAGGGCAGCAAGCCTAACTCCTATGCAAATAGCCGCACGAAAGTCACGAAGGGCTACTCGTAGGGCTGCTCGTAGGGCTTCTCGTAATAACACAGCTATTCAGCCAGAAAATATTCCGGGTATTCAAGCCCAAAGACCAGCTAGCGGTAGAGTAGATTCTGGCATGAAACCACTGCCTAGGAAGGCTCCTGCTAGTCCTGTACAAAATGATATGATATTCCGTCCACTGCCTGTTGAAAAAGCTAAGAAACAAAAAAGGCGTGTAGGAAAAAAAGCTCCTTCTCGTCCTGTACAAGATGATATAATGATGCGACCACTGCCTAGCAAAGCTCCTTCTCGTCCTGTACAAGATATGAGACCACTGCCTAGGAAGGCTCCTGCCCGTCCTGTACAAGATGGCTCAGGAATGTTCCGACCTCTTCCTGTAGAAAATTCTAATAAGGCTACCTACTTTTCTAAAGGCGGTCTTGTTTCAAAGAAATCTATAAGTGATCTTGAAAAACATTATTCAGGTAAAAAGAAATAAAATTTACTTATGAAGAAAAAATCAACGGTAAATAAAGCAGGAAATTACACCAAGCCTACTATGCGCGAAAGACTATTTAAAAAGATAAAGGCTGGTGATAAGGGTGGTAAACCCGGACAGTGGAGTGCGCGTAAAGCTCAGATGTTAGCTAAAGAATATAAAGCTCAAGGTGGCGGGTACAAAACATAATGGGCATGGGTGTCAAACATTATAAGAAAGATGGTACTGTCCACAAAGGTGAGTACCATAAACACCCAGACGGTAAGCTAATGTCTGGTAAAACTATGAGCAGTAAGTCTGTTAATTTATTTCACTACGGTGATTTGTCCAAGAAAGCAAAAGAAAAGGCTAGGTCTCAATGGCGTTAAAGAAACCACAGAAGTCATTAAAAAAATGGACTGCTCAAAAATGGACTACTAAAAGTGGTAAGCCTTCTACTCAGGGGCCGAAGGCAACAGGTGAAAGATATTTACCTGCAAAAGCTATTAAAGCTATGTCTTCTGCCGAATATGCAGCTACTACAAAAAAGAAAAGAGAAGATACTAAAAAGGGTAAACAGTTCTCTAAGCAGCCAAAGAAAGCAGCTACAACAGCTAGGAAATATAGAACATGACATTTTTAAAAACAAAAGCTACTGAACTATGTAATCAGCTTGGTGCTAAAGTAAAAGCTATTATTAATAGTATAGAAGATTTAAAACTTGGTGCAGGTACAGCTGGAGTAGCTGCTGTAGTTGTAATTATTTTTCTTATAATTATTTTTTAAGAGTATAGATATGCCTGTTAACAAAGATAAAATGGAAGCCATGAAAAAAGAATACGGTTCAGAAAAAGGTGAACGGGTATATTACGCTATGGAAAATAAAGAAAAAAAATACGGTGGCGGTAAAATGAAAAAATATGCTGAAGGAAGTATGCTAGTCCCTCCCGAAATGGCAGATATGGCTTCTGAAGAAGAGGTTCCTGTTGATACTTACCCCAATATCCCGCCCGAAGAAATGGATGAGGCGATGGCATCACAGCTTCCAGATGAAGAAATGATGCAAGAATATATAGATTTTGTAGTTGATGAATCATTGGAAGATGAGGAAAAAGACTACCTAATGAATGCTTTGGGTCAAGATCCGCAGCTTAGTCAAATCTTTGACAAGGTTGTAGAGACTGCCTCAGAGTTTGTCGGGTCAGGTATGGTTAATGGCCCGGGAAATGGTGTGTCAGATTCAATACCTGCAAGACTATCTGCGGGTGAATTTGTAATCACCAAAAAAGCCACCGATCAAATTGGCCCTGAAAACCTTCAGAAAATGATGGATGAAGCAGAACGGGCTTATGACGGTGGATTAATGACTAGGCCCACCGATCCTGCAACAGGTACATTGACTGACGAAGAAATTCGTAAGCAGATGCTTGATGCTAATCGGATGCCTAGTGTACGTTAATACGGCTACCTTGTAGTACCAAGCCCCGTACTAGTCTGACGAGACTCAATTGGTATGGCTACCTTGTGGACAACAAGCCCCGTTTGGAGAATAGTATGACTGAAGCAGTTATGGATAACGATGAAGTACAAGCAAATCCTTATAATATGAATAAGGAATGGCACAAAGGAACAGATAAAGAGTTCGTGAGTGCTGATACATTGTTTACCGCCAGAAAACCAGAGGCCACCTCCAGTAAAGAAGCTGAAGCCCCGAAGGAAAACGGTAAAACAAATTACAAGAAAAGGTATGACGATCTAAAGAAACATTATGATAATCGTGTTTCAGAGTTTAAACAGAAAGAGGAACAGCTTCTTGCTCAAGCTAGGGCAGCAGCCCCAGAGTATCAAGCACCTAAGTCTGTTGAAGAGCTGGAACAGTTTAAGGAAAAGTATCCCGATTTGTATGAGACTGTAGAAACTGTAGCGCACATGCGTAGCGAACAGCAGATTGCAGACATTCGTCAGGAGTTGGTAAGCATTAAGAAACGTGAAGCTGATATTACTCGTAAAGAAGCTGAAGCGGAGCTGATGTCACGCCATCCCGACTTTGACCAGATTCGTGGGGACGAAAGTTTCCATACATGGGCAAAGGATCAGCCTGAAGAAATACAAAATTGGATTTACAACAATCCTGATAATGCTACTTTAGCAAGCCGTGCTATTGACTTGTATAAGCTTGAAAGCGGTATCCCTCAGTCTAAAAATTCTAAACCGTCCAGACCTGCGACTTCAAGTGCAGCGGATATGGTCTCTACAAAGACTAAGACTGTTGACACTAGAGAAGCAAAAGTTTGGACAGAACGGGAGATTGCCCGTATGTCTGTAGATCAGTTTGATAAATACGAAGAGGAAATTAATCAAGCTATCTCTGAAGGCAGGGTAATCAAAGGATAATTTTGTCTAATTTTGAGGTAATTCAACATGGCTTATAATCAGGCCGATCAGTATTTTGAACCAACAACAGATACCAATGCTAACTTTGGTAACTCCGTAAGTGGTCAAGCCAATTCATTCTTTCTACCTGCCGTTTATAGTAAGAAGGTACTTAACTTCTTCCGAAAAGCAGCGGTGGCTGAAGCAGTCACTAACACTGACTATGCTGGTGAGATTTCCGCTTATGGGGACTCTGTAAAAATCATCAAAGAACCAACTATTACTGTTTATCAGTACGAGCGTGGTCAGGATGTAACATCAACCAAGTTGACAGATCAGGAAGTTACTCTGGTCGTTGACACAGCTAACGCCTTCAAGTTCATCGTTGATGATATTGAAAGCAACATGTCTCATGTAAACTGGCGTGAAGTTGCAGCTTCTTCTGCTGCTTACTCACTGCGTGATGCATTTGACGAAAATGTATTTAGCAAAATGGTTGCTGGTCTTTCCGCTGCTACCCCGAATCACATCCTTGGTGCTGATTCTGCGACTGCTCTTGGTGCTGGTGTTTATGATGGTGCTGGCGCAGTAGACCTTGGCGTTGCTAGTGAAACCGATCCTTTGGATCTTATGGCACGTATGGCCCGTCTTCTTGACGAGCAGAGCGTACCTGAAGAAGGTCGTTACTTTGTAGCTTCTCCTGACTTCTATGAAGAACTGTCTCAGACAGATTCTAAACTGCTGTCAGTAGACTACAATGGTGGACAGGGTTCCATCAGGAATGGTCTAGTAGCTGAAGGTAAGCTGCGTGGCTTTAGCATGTACAAGACTAACAATATGCCTTCACAGACAAATGCCACAGGTATCTGTCTTGCTGGTCATATGTCTGCTACTGCTACTGCACAGACTATCGTTAACACTGAAGTAATCCGCGATCCATCATCTTTCGGTGATATCGTTCGTGGTCTTCATGTTCACGGTGTAAAAGTATTACGTCCCGAAGCAATGGTCGGTGCGTATTACATTATTGACTAATAGTTGATAGGAAGGTGGGGGTGGGAAACTGCCCCCATTTTTTATGAGAAAGAAAGGCATCAATTTAAAAGCTAGAAATAAACACAGGGGCAGACCCCGCAAAAGTCAGGTGTCGCGTGAACAGTATGCACAAAACTGGGATCGTATATTCAAAAAGGATAAATAATGGCAGCAACATTTTTAACTATCACAAATGAACTTTTGCGTGAATTAAATGAAGTCCCATTAACTTCTGCTAACTTTGCTTCAGCTACGGGCATACAGCAGCATGCTAAAGATTGTATTAACAGAGGTTACTTAGATATAGCTAACTATGAACCTAAGTGGCCTTTTCTTGCTACTGCGGAGAGCGGTGCAACAGACCCAATGTATGGTAATGTATATGCTGAAACTACTGCGGGTATACGCTGGTATGAACTAAAAGCTGCCAGTTCAGATGTAACAACCGATTATGGCTCAATTGATTGGGATACTTTTTATGTAACCACAATTGGAGTTAGTGGTGAAACTGCTCCATACGTTTCAAGAAATTTAAAATTTTTAACTACAGAAGAGTGGAAAGATTTTAGACGTACCGCAGAAAATGCAGACGATGCGGATACACAGGCTTGGGGAGAACCCCGCTTTGTTATTCGTAGTCCAGACTCTCGTAAGTTTGGATTAAGCCCGATTCCTAAACAAACCTATCGTATTTGGTTTTATGCTTGGGATCTACCAACAGAGCTATCTGTATATTCAGACACAATAGTGTTTCCAGATTTATACAAGCCTGTATTATTAGCCAGAGCAAGATATTATATTTGGCAGTTTAAGGATAACCCACAGGCTGCTGCATTTGCGTTAGATGACTATAACAAAGGACTAAGAAGCATGCGTTCTAATCTTCTTGATCCTACCCCATCATATTTCAAAGACGATAGAGTGGTATTTATTTAATGTCTCAACCATTTGGTCTTTCATGTAAGGGCGGGTTAAACACTAACCTAAACCAATTTGATATGCTTCAACAGCCGGGTTTTGCTACGCAGCTGATTAATTTTGAAGTAGACCCTGATGGTGGATATAGGCGTATAAACGGTTACGCTAACTATGGGACAACTAGACCAGAAGGTGCATCACGAATTCATGGCGTGTTTCCTTATGCACTCGGTCTTATCGTATGTGTAGACACAAGTATATATTATACCGAAGACGGCACAACATGGACGCAGATAAACAGAGATACAGGTCACGCTGGAGTTACTGAAGCTAATCTAAATTCTCAAGCAGAACTGGATAGACCTAACCAAGGTCAAGCTCAGTTTGTAATTATGCGAGCGCCTACTGGTCATACAGATAGCGAATACGGCTCAGTAACTATTGCAACAGGTTCAGATAAGGTAGCTCATTTTCATATTGATGGTACAGGCGCAAGTAGGTTATTTATCTACGAAGAAATAAGCGCACCTGCTGCTGGTAAATATGTTGAAAATCATAATAAACATATTTGTATTGTAGATGCTGAAAATGCGCCTTCAACTGTTTATTACAGTAAAACAAATGATGACAGAGATTTTACTGGTATTGGTTCTGGTTCAGTAACAATAGATGATAGAATTGTAGGTATAAAAAGTTTCCGTGATTCTTTATATATCTTTTGCCAAAACACAATACATAGATTAGATAATATTAATGATGCAGCATCCGTAGCTGTTTCACAGATTACATCTAACGTGGGTTGTTTAAGTGGATATAGTATCCAAGAAATTGGTGGTGATGTTTTATTCTTAGCACCAGATGGTATTCGTCTTGTAGCTGCAACAGCGCGTATTGGTGACGTTGAGTTAAGTTCTGTATCCAGACAGGTACAGTCTATTGTTGCAGACTTAGCTGCCAGCATAACTGACTACACTATAAGCAGTGTGGTACTAAGAAACAAATCCCAGTACAGATTGTTTTACACACCAGCTGGTTCATCTATTGCTGCATCTAAAGGATTAATTGGAACATTGACCCCGAATGGATTTGAATGGTCTGAAACAGAAGGTATACAAGCCCCTGCAATTTCATCTGCATTTTTAAGCACGGGCGTTGAGAAAACATATCATGGTGATAACTCTGGTTATATTTATGAGCATGATAGTGGTAATTACTTTTATCAGTCAGGGTCAGCTGAAAGTATATCAGCAAGATACAAGACACCAAATCTAGACTTTGGTGACGCAGGTACATTAAAAACATTACATTATGCAAAAATTTCATTAAGTCCCGAAGGCGAGGTGCAGCCGTCTTTGCGTGTAAGATTTAATTACGAAGATACAACTATTCCGCAACCAGCTGATTATGTACTAACTGAAGTACAGACTCCATCTTTGTTTGGATCAGCATTATTTGGAACAAATGTATTTGGTGGTTCGCTAGACCCGTTAGTAAGACAATCGTTACAGGGGAGTGGGCATGTAGCTAGTTTTAGACTTTCAAGCAATGATAACAATGCTGCATATTCAGTAAATGGTTTATATATAGATTATATGCCCTCGGGTAGGAGATAAAAGAAAATGGCTGGAACTAGTTACACTAGACAAAGTACATTTGCAGATGGCGATACTATTACTGCTTCATTATTCAATGACGAATATAATCAGTTAGTAAATGCATTTTCGTATGCAAGTAGTGGTACAACTGGACACAGACATGATGGTACGTCTGGCGAGGGCGGTAACATTTATGTTATTGGTGATGAAGACTTCTTAAATAAAATTGAAGTTGATAGCACTAATAACCGCTGGGGTTTTTACGTAGAAGTAAGTAGCGCAGCTGAAGAACAAATTCGTATTCAAGATGGTGCGATTGTTCCGGTAACTGATAATGATATTGATTTAGGTACATCATCATTAGAACTTAAAGATCTGTATTTAGACGGTACAGCAACTATAGATACATTGACTGTAGATGGCGCGTCTACTGTAGGTACAACTCTTGGCGTTACAGGCGCGACAACTCTTTCTAGCACACTTGATGTTACAGGTGCAGCTACTTTTGATGGCAATGTAACTGTTGGCAATTCTCCAACTGATAGTTTAACAATCAATGCTAATCTTTCTTCTAATATTATTCCTAGTGCAGATAGCACATACACTCTTGGTGACGGTTCAAACTACTGGTCACACGCCTACTTAGATGCTGTTACTACAACAGGCGACATCTCTGTTGGTGGTAATTTAACGGTAACAGGCAATGCGACAATATCTGGCAATCTTACTTTTGGTGATGCTGCTACAGACACAATTAACCTTGCTGCCGATGTTGCGTCAAATATTCTTCCTTCAGCCACTAACACCTATGACCTCGGAGGAACAGGAGCCGAGTGGAAAGACATCTATATTGATGGTGTTGCGTATGTTGATGCTATTGATTTTGCTGGCACTAGTATTACCGCTACTGGT
>Ga0102963_1000593_pt1 | contig 15633 bp, 14 predicted proteins | sample SalPon2_C_H2O_MG_2_FD_84522 | JGI IMG/M metagenome (GOLD analysis project Ga0102963, IMG submission 84522) | Salt pond water microbial communities from South San Francisco under conditions of wetland restoration - Salt Pond MetaG SF2_C_H2O_MG | ecosystem: Environmental > Aquatic > Non-marine... | reverse complement strand
TCTATTATACTCTGATTAATTTGATTGGCAGAGGCTTCGATATGAATTTCATATCTTTTTAATAAGCTATTTAAATTATTATTAAAAATATCAATTTCTGAATTAAGATATTGAAGAAAATTCTCTACATTTTCTATTTTCTTGTCAGACAAAACATAAGAAATATAATTTTTGTCAGAAAACAACTTATTTATATTTATTTTATTTTTATTTTTTAGCTCATCATAAACTGTTTGGTTAATGTCTGTATATTTATCTAAGTTATTTTTAAAATTTAATAAATCTTGATTAATACCTTTGACTGATTTATTTGCATTTAAAATATCATTTAATTGCTTTTTAAAAAGATTAGAAAAAGATGGTGTTTTTTTATCTAATTTTAAAGAAAAAGTGTCAGTGATTATATTTTCTTTACTTAAAATATCATTTAAATAACTAACATTCTGATTGATTTCAAAGATATCATAGAATTTATCAATAAATGTTTGAACTTCACTCTTATCAAATATTTTATCTGACAATACAGCTTTTCTTAATTCATTTAGTTCAGAAGATATTTGTTGATAATTTAATTGAACTTCATCTAATAAAGAGTGGGTAACTTTACTTGAAATTTTACCTATTTTTTTTATTTCTTTTAGGGCTTGTTTCAATTCATGTAAATTCGTTAATGAATTCTTGTATTGAGTATCTGCTACACCTAATTTTTTAAATTCATCGAAGAGCTTTTTATATTGTTGACTTATCAAGGATTCATTTTCCTATACTCTTGTTCTGATCTCTCTAAATTTCTTTTTAATGTCGTTAAATTTTTTCTCATTTGATCCATGGCTTGGGCACTCCCCTTCATCTGCTTTGACATTCCGTCAATACTTGCGATAAAAGCATGATATTGAGGATCTTTCCATGTGGATCCAAGGCTTTGTGCCGTAGATCTCATTTGATTACCTAAATTATTCATGCTGTTTTGAAACTGTCCAAGCTTACTAATCATTGTCTGTAATTCAGCTGGCCTTATATTAAACTTAACCATAAAAACTCCTATTCAAAAATTGTTAAAACTTGTTGAGATGATTTATCTAAGTCTTGATAAAAAACTTTATGCTTACTTAAATTACCAAAATCATAATTAAATTCTTGGGGTGTATCCATAAAAATACGTCTTGTAAAAATATCGCTGGACACGCTATTTTCATAATTAAGGCTTTCAAAAACAGATGTAAAACTAGAAAATTTTCTTATAAATACAATAGGAATAGTATTCAAAGATAACCTTTCTCTTATAATTTTTAATAATTGTTCTTTAGTCTTATTATCTGTTTGTGATCCAATGTCATCTACTGAATTTTCTTTAAATTTCAATGAATCGTCTAGGCCTAATATTAATAGTAAATTAATTGTTTTTGATTTGGTGAACTCTTTACTGATATTATTTATTTTTTTAAAAAAATTTCCTTCATCTTCACTGTACTTATATAATTTATCTTTGTTCTTAAAATCAGTGGTGATATTGTCCATATTAAGTGGATGAAAATCTAAACAGCTAATAGTAATATCTTTATTAGTAATTAAATGATCTCTAACAAATGAATTAAAAATAAGTTTTAATTTCTGCTTTTCATTTCCAATAACAAGAATTGGAGAATATACCTTAGGGTCAACATCTATCTTGAAGTAGGTTTTTTGGATGTCTTGCAAACACCCAATTATAACAGAGTGACTATTTTTATCTATATTTTTAGGATTAAATTTCTCAAATTGCTGACCTTTAGAAATGTGATTAATAGTTTTAATTTTGTTTTTATTTAAAATTTTAGATATTGTATTTTTTATATTTGTACCATCAATAAAAGGCACCTGCATTTGTGAGTTTGAATCAATTAAGCCAATGTTATTGTTATAAATACCCATACCTGGTTTATCAAAAGTCGATGGTATCAAATTATCTACATGAAGAATTTTACTGGCATCCATTTCAGAAATCTTTAAACAAATCCGAACTGACAACTGAGACAAAGTTGCTGGTGTCATATTTAAATCATATATGCTCTGTGTGGCTAGTATGAAATGAATTCCAAAAGCTCTGCCTCTTCTGTTTAAATCGTCAAATAATTTCTCAACTTTTGACATAACTGACTGGTCTTGAAACATCCTTTGAAACTCATCAATAATTATTACCCAACGCGGCATTGTTTTTTTAGAATCAGATCTGTATTTACCTATATTACTTACTCCAATATCTTTGAAAAGTTTTCCTCTTTTTTCTATTTCATCATTTATATATTCTAATGTTCTAAGACCGAAAACAGGATCACTTTCTGTAGACAAAACATGGGCATGGGGAAGATTTTGATAAGGTAAGAACTCAGTGCCTTCCTTATAATCTAAAAGTAAAAAAAGACATTCATTTGGGTCATAACGGGTGGCAATGCCTAAAATAATATTATGTAACAGTACAGATTTACCACTACCTACTCCTCCTCCAATAAGGACATTATAATTAGTTGTGTTATGACCAATTATTAAATCAATATTGCCATCTGGGGCGTAACCAATGGGAACTTTGATACCCTTAGAAGTATTTTCCTGAAACCACAATGATTCCTCTTCAATAAACGGATCAAGGATTATCAAATCCTCTTTCTCATTAATATTGTTTACCAAAGCAGAAAAGATTTTTTTAGGTAACAAACTATATTTTAGATCTAATTTATTTAAGTGAGACAAATCCAATTGTTTAGCAGTCAAGTTTATAGTTGCATTTTTAAAGCTGGAATTTATTTTTTTTATTGTAATATTTAAATTATAAGAGGTTCCTATAAGAAGATCACTTAGACTAATTACGTAGAAAAAAATACCAGCATTTGCAATTGATTTAGAATTCAAAAACTTTAGAAGTTTTTCTTTCGCTTCTGATGGGAACTCATCATCAATTGAACAAAAAATAAAATAATAAGGCTCAGCCCTATCTGGATTGTCGTTATTGAACTCGATTAAAGTATCATATTCAGTTAAACATTTTTTTCTTACTTCAATGATTCTATCTTCAATTTCTTCACAAAATTTTTCGAATTCTTGTTCATCAAAAATAGTTTCATTAAAAAATTTTTTTTGAAAAACACCTAGAGAATTCAGAGCAAAACCGAAATCTTTAAAACTTATACCCTTTATATTTATTAGATTAGGTTTTATATTTATTAATAAACTTGTAATACTTTGAATTATTAATTCATGTAAAAATGGTAGCTCATCTATGTTATCAGAAGTTAAAGCAATATTTCCAATAGGAAAATCAATTAAGTTAATTATTTTATTATTAATATTTTTTATAGAAAGATCAAAATGACATAAAGGCAAACTGTGAGGTGTATGATCATTAATATTAAATTTTTCTATTTTATTATCAATAAATAATTGTTCAAAAAAATTGTAATGTGATCCAAGGCTATTTTTAAAATTTAAAATTTGTTCATCCACAGATACTTTTAATTCTGCTTCTTTTTTACTTAAAATTTGTGAGAAATCAGTATCTAGTGTTTTTAAAAAGTTATCAGTATGTTCATATAATTTATTATTGATTTGCCAATCGAAATTAACGCTTGCGTTAATTCTATTTTCCCATTTTTTGACTAATTCTTGTTTTTTCTTATTAATAATTATTATGGCTGAGCCATTCTGAACAGTTTCATTTTGGTCATAAAAAATATCCGAAACGTATCCTTCATATTCACTAGTCGCTTTTATAGGATAAATTAGATCTAATTCCTTTGGGTTTATTAACTGAAGGGTGTAAAGAATATCACCATCTTTTACGTAATCACCTATCTTAACGTTAAAACTACTTACATTTAACTTCGGATTACTGATTAAATTATTATCAGCATCCTCAAACTTTGATGGCACATGTAATTTAATTTGATCCATAATAAACCTATAAACATGTTAAGTATATATTAATGCAAAAAAAAGGCCTAGAGTCAAAGAAATTGGTTTACTAGTTTGTCTGTTTGTTTTGAATTAACATAATGATTGTATAAAAATTAATTATAAATATTATTTTTTTAATAAAATTTTTTAAATAAGTTAAGATTAAAAAATCTTTATAAAATTATTAATAAAGGTAAATTAAATATTAATGATTATAAAATATATAAAGTCTTGGGTTGAAATCAATGAAGATAAAATAAATGATTTATTTTTTCATTCGTTTGAATGTCCTATGAAAATTACAGAAATGTATAAAAACATTGATGATAATGGAACAGGTCAAAGCTACAAAAATTTAAAAAATTTTTTAAACTCTCCTTTCAAGGATAAAGACCTAAATAGTATAGAAATACAAGTAGACACGTCAGAAACTACCGGAATTATTCTATTTAGATATGAATATAAAAAGAATGAAAGTTATTTTTATAGCTTGAAGAAAAATCAAGTTAAAAAATTTTCCAAAGGCGAGTGTTTTAAATATCTTGATGACGGATTAAAAGAAGCTTTAAAAAAAGATAATTGGTCGGAAACTTTTGGAAACCGTTATCTAACGATGCTCTCTAAACACAAGCTAAATTTGTTGTGTCAGAGTGAAAAAAACTTATGGGAAAAAAGAGTAAAACTAAATTTTAACAAAGAATATCAAAAATTCTTGTCTCAGCCAACTGAGTGGAACAAAGGTATATCAAAATTACTTGATCTATTATTGAATGATGAATTAAAAAAATTAGAATCTAATGAAACATTATCAGATATTACCTTTAAAAGATTTGATAAAATAAAATTTAAGAGCTTTATTTGTGAAGCTCCAGATATTGAAAACAGACTACCAGATACAAGATCGCCAGATTATTTAGATATATGTGTTTATATATATGCTTTAATAAATATACCCGAAAATGATAGCTTAGACACACTGTCAAGATTGAAAATTGATGAATGGATTAAAGATATTAAATTTATCAATGTTGATGCAATAATGGAGTTTTTAAAAAGTTTTCCCTTCAACTATATTAATTTTAATTTTTGCATAGTTACGTCTGATGTTGTCGGTGTTAGCTGCAAAGATTTTGATAAATATTTATACCATAATTTCAAAATTAATCAGGATTTAATGATTAAGGATGATAAAGTAATACCAATAGACACATTACAAAAAAAAGACTTTGTTAAAGCTTATTCAAATCAAAATATAGAAGATATGTTTAGCTTCCAATCAAGTTCAGACTTGTATTTTCCTGACTTGCCAAAAGATTTTGTTTTAAAATGTAATTTGCTTGTATGTTCTTTAATTAGTGAATTATCAGAAAAAAAGATCAATTATGATTTTAAACTAGTTACACCGGAAATTTATTTATTAGACTTATGTAAAGATTTTGCTCAATACAAATCACTTGTGAAATCTATTAAAACAAACTTTGGTATAATAAATGAGGTTCCTGAACAACACTTTATTTCTATGAAGGATGTTTATTATTATATATCTGAAAATATTATTTAAAAAATTGATACACATCCTTGAACACTAAAAAAACATAAAATAAAAAATGTTAATTTAACAGCATAATTTATCATTATTTCACCCTTTAGAGTTAACTTTGATTATTTTAAAATTATAATCTCTATCATCTGAAAGTTTTTTAATCAAACTTTCTAGCTTTATACTATTTTCTTTAATAGAGCTTTCACTTTTTGATAATCTTTTAAGAGCAACAAGAGCATTACCCGCTCTCACAAAATTTTTATTTAAGAGCGAGCTCGTACCAGCCGAATAAAAATATTTAGCAGCCTTCTTTTTATTTTTTGCATTCTCTAGTAACAAACCAGCATTAAAATATGCATAGCTATTTTTATTATCAATTGAAATAGCTTTATTATAAGCCGCAAGGGCCTTGTTAGTTTGGTTTAATTTAGAGTATGCATGCCCCAACCCATTTAAATAATCACTTTCTAACTTTAGTGCTAAAGCATCAAGAAAAGTGGATGATGCAGATTCAAATTCGTTGAGCATTAATTGAGAGCGCCCTTTTAAAAAAATAAGTTTATGATCATCTGGATTTGACTTTAAATTTTTATTTATCAAAGCTATTGTATTGCTATATTAACCTATTCCAAAATAATATTGAGGTGTATTTTGTTTTTTTTGAGAATAATTAATCAAATTTTTTGTTTTACTATCATTTGGTATTTTAGCAAATTTCAGTTGTTCTTCATTTCTAACATTAGATTTATCGGGAAGAGTTTTTAACAACCTTCTAACTACTGTATCAATCATCTGAAAAGCAATTTCGTCCTCAGCATTTGTTGATGCAGAAAACAAGCCTGTGGCTAAACCTATCGGTGAAAAAGGTATAGACCCTGCCCTCGAAGTTGCAGTATGACTAGACTTCCATAAAATTTTATTATTTTGGTCTTTTAAAAACAGATTAAGCCCTACATTTGTTGAGGAATAGGCAATGAAAAAATCATTCTTAAAAGAAGTTATCTCGCCCTCTAACAAAGCATCACAACCAAGATTTTGAAGAATTGTTTGACTATTTTTCAGAGATTTAAGAATAGGAGCAATTTTGTGTAATTCAACATCCTGAAAATTTTTTGGTGATAAATGGGCATAAATAGCCTGCCTGATTAATGAAACTTTATCTAAAGATTTATATTGATTTATGTCTGATTTATCTTCAATCTTTCCAACGGCTATACAATTAATATTTTCTGGATTAAAATTTTCTGAAATAGTAAATTGAACTTCAGGAATAAAATTTTTAAAATTAGTAAAATTTGTTACTTTTGAATATTTTGGTGTTTGACAAGAACCTAACATCAAACATAAAATTAAAAAAATCAAAGAGATTTTAGGATTCATAATAGTGATCAAAATTAATTACCTAATTTTATTTGTAATATTAATATGCTCTAATTTTAAATCCTATGCAATTAGTGAAAGTCAATATTTAAAAATAAATAAATTAATTGAATCAGAAAATATTGACAAAGCATTTGAAGATTTAAAAGCACTTCAAAAAAATAATGAAAAACTTTCTGCTAGAAGTCAAATTTTAGTCGGAAAAATTTATTTAGCTATGGAAAAACCATCTAAGGCATTTACTTTTTTTGAAGATGCAACCTTTACTTCAGTTTCGACGGATGCTCTTGCTAATGCAGGAATGTCTCTATCATCCATAAAATTAGGTAATTTGTCTGACGCAAAAGTTTATGCTGAAAAAGCTCTAACTGAAAACCCTGACTTAGTTGATGCTAAATTAGCACTTGCTTATATTTTTGCAGATTATGGCCAAGAAAAGTTATCTGATAGTTATTTTAAAGAAGCAATCTTAAAAAGTAGTAACTCTCTCTCATCTATAAGAGCTTTTGCTATTGTTAAAATGAGACAAGGTAAAAATAAAGAGGCTAAAAACATTATCTTGAAAGCTTTATTAGAAAAAAAACCTGACGCTTCTACAACAGATCTTTTAGGAAAGATATTTTGGCTTGAAGGGAATTTAAATGAAGCAATTAGACTTAGATCTAAAGCTTCCAAAATGTTTAAAGAGAGTGGAAATAAGCAAAGATCAGAACAAATTTTATTGTGGCTAAATACAACTATTTCTCCACATCAGAAAGAAGATAAAAAAATAGAAATTCTCCAAAAACAAATTAACCGAAAGCAACTTAATAATAAAAATATATCTACTCCAAAAAAAGAATATTTAAACCCAGATACAAACCCTGAAGAAATTTTTGTTAACAAGAACAAACCAGCCTTTACTGGGAGCGGGGTAATTTTTAATAAAGGTAAGTGGGTTATAACAAATAAACATGTAATTGAAGGATCAAACTATATAGTAGTTAGAAATGGACTTGGGAAAGTACGAGAAGTTAAGACAATAAAACTTCCTGATAACAAAAATGATGACTTAGCTATACTAATTTTAAAAAATGCGTTTCCAGAAAATTTTAGTTTATCTATGAATGATATAAAAGACCCTATGCCTGGTGAAGAAATATATGTAATGGGTTATCCAATGTCTTCAATTTTAGGCAGGTATAACCCTTCTATTTCTCAAGGTATTGTGAGTAAAACATCTGGTTTTGAGGAAGTTTCTGGACAATTTCAAATAACAGCTAAAATCAACAAGGGAAATAGTGGAGGACCTATTTTTAATAATAAAGGACAAATGATTGGAATTTCTGTTGGTAAATTAGATAAAAATAAAATTTTACAAAAAGATGGCTTTATTCCTGAAGACGTAAACATTGGAATTTCAGGAAATATAATCGCTGATTTTCTCAATCTCTCTTTAAAAACTCAACGTAATAAGAAAGAAAAATATGATGCAACAGAAATTTACAAGTATAAGCGACCATCCGTTGTATTTATTGTTAGTCAATAGTGTCTTAATTTTAATTATATTTTTCTCATTTCATACACATGCAGAAATATTTGAAGGAAAAGGTATGTCTTATTGGGATGATAGAACTTCTAAAAAAGAAGCCTGTGACAACGCTTTGAATGAAGCTAAAAATGATGCGCTTAGACAACTTGGTTTAGAAAGTATAAAGTCCGACCAAATTGAGACCTGTTTAGATTCAGGTGATCAGGTTAGATGTCAACTTTATCAAACTACATTTAATAATATTAGCGGATGCTACATAAAAGATTTTGAAGTAATAAATAAAGGCCGAGGTGGGAACGATCAGAAGTTTTGTGTAGTTGAAATATTAGCAGATGCTTATAAATTTAAAGGAAAACATGATCCAGAGTTTATTGTAGACGCTACAGTTGGGACTTATGTAAAATTAAAAAAAAATGATAAATACAATAATCAATACATATTTAAATATAAAAAAAATATTTTTTTTGAGGGTGATAATTTAGCAATTAAAGGAAATTTAACCAAAAAAGCTTTTATAAACATTCTTGCTTGGTACCCAAATATTTATCCCAATTCTTATTTTAAATTATTTCCAAATAAGTACGAAAAAAATACTTTAATGAACAATGTATTTTTTGTACCCAACAAAGACACCGCATCAATTTATCAGTTAGATTTAAGGCTTCCAGAAAATTTTAAAGCCAATGAATCTCAAGAATATATTATTGTACTTGCAACTAAGAAAAAATTTGCCATATTAAACAAGACTAATATATCAAATTTACTATCTAGATTAGATGAATTAGGAAAAAACAATTGGTACATGAAAAAATTAGGTTATTCAATTATAAGGGAAAAATAATGAAAAATTTTTTTGGAACACTTTTATGTTTTCTTTTTGTTGTTTTAAGTTCTTGCGCACCTAAGCCAGGATCACCTGAAGCAAAACTTAAAATACGAAATGAGCAAATAAAGAAAATTGAAAAAAAAGTTGCAGATACCGTTGATGACATTCCTAATTGGTGTTTGAATGTTCCTATTAGTGATATCGCATTGTCAGCTTGTGGAGCAGGCGAATCTGCTAGTATGAATATGGCAAGGAACAGAGCAATTTTAGATGCTAAACGACAATTAGCAGATAGCATTGACTCTGAAATATCTTCAAGAATGGAAGATTTTCTTAAATCTACTGGCATGGGTTCAAACGAACAAGTTAAACAAGCCAGTGAAATTGTTACAAAGAACACAACAATAAAAGCTAAATTAGTTGGATACAAGCAAGTTAATTCCAAAGCCTTCAGCATGGGTAATAAATATCAATTTTATGTTTTGATTGAATACCCTATTGGTGAAGCTAATCAAGCCTTATTAAACCAAATCAAGCAAGACGATGTACTTAGCACTCAAAAGGATGCTGATAAAGCAATGGCTGAATTAGAAGCTGAAATTAATAAAAGAAAGAAGAATTAATTTTTACAACTAATTTAATCAGTTATGATTTTTTTTAATCTACTTATAACGATATTTATGAAATTATTATTAAAGTTTATGAACATTTAGTTTTAAACCTTTTGAAAGAATTTGAATCGCCTCAAAAAAATCTGATAAAAATAAATCATGATCTTTTATAAAATTTTTAGCCAGATCTGCAACTATATGCGTAGGTGGAGGAAAATTTTCGTCGAATTCACCACATTCTATTAAAGCAGCCTCCTTGAAAGCTTCCAAATATTTTTTAGACATATATAGCTGTATCTGAAATTCATTGTACCAGTAAACCTCTTCATTTGAAGAAATGATTATATTTACTTTATCTAAAAGAGACATGTTTAATAAAATTTTATTTTACTTAGTTTTCATTTTTTTTGAAATTTCTTTCTTAGACCATTCAGCTGCATCTGTTACATCTTTACCTACTCCTGACACTGTACTACAAGCGCTTAAAGTAAGTATAAACATAATTGTTAAATTTTTTTTCATTTAGAGCTCCATGAAATATAATTATCTATAAATTATTAATATTTTATCCAGGAATATAAATTTTTCTATTATTAATTCCAAAAATTATGTCAACTACTGTCTCATAACTTAGCTCAGTAGAATTTGTTTCTTCAAAAGGTAAAACTTCTATAAGATTCTCCTTCACATTGTACCAAACGTAAATACAACACTCTTCTTTTGGTCTATGTAAAACCATATTAAAACTAACTTCATGAGGAGGGAAATAGTCTACAAGTGATTTCTTATGTATAAAAACAGCAAATGACATTCTATTAGTATCGTCTTGATTATCCGTCCTTTCATTATATCCATAACCATCAAATATAATTTTTATACCTTTGGGAATATTGCCAAAATCTTCCCCAGGTTGAGCAAAACCATCCTTCACATCACTGTTCATTGAATTAATAAAGTTTTTAACCCATTTTTCTATAATTGGTAAGTAACTACGTTTCACTCATTAGCTCCATAAATTAAATAAATATAAATAATTTAAGTTAAATGTATTAATATTAAATAAATATGGCAATTACTTCACAGATAACTTCCAGATCGTTAACATTAATGAGTAGTATAGTTTTAAAATCATAAAAATAAATTCAAATTTAAGTTAGGAAATAAATTGATTAAAAAATTTTGTTAATTTCAATTTTGATAAAATTTATGGTTATTATTAATTTTAACTATTTATTAAATTTTAATTCTAATTATACAATAGAATTAAAATGAAAACAGACAAAAATATTTAGGCTTAATTTATGAAAACAGAAGCACCTGAGGCTCAACTTATTTATTCAAGAACGATTGAAGTCCTTGGAGCAATGAAGGAAATCCAATTATTTTGGGGAGATTTATCGAGCGTGGTGAGTTCACAATCTTCCGTTTTAATTAGCTCCAATGTTCATAATGAAAATAGAATATTTTTGAATAATGGAAGTCAACCAGAGCCTATTGGTATGGCATGGACAAGTTTGAAGAATAAATTTCAATTAGATGAAATTAATTTTGAACCAATTCTGGAATCAAATGTTTGTTCAGGTATATGGCCTACTAGCAAGATTATGGAAAATACTTTAAATAATTATAGTAAAGAGTTTAGAAAACTTATTCGAATTGATTGCTTGAAACCAAAATCAAAAAAAAAGAATACACCTCGAAATATTTTCTGCCTTCATACTCTTCCTTTCCACCAAAAAAGGCGGAATCCAGAAACCACACCTGAAGATTATAAGAACACACTTAGTGCAAGTTTAGCGGCTATTAGAGCACAAGAAGCTACTGATTTTATGACAGGGAAAAATTTAAACCCATACAATGAATTAGTAATGTCAGCATTAGCTGCTCAACAATTTGATTACCCTCATCAACTACTTCGTTATCTACTAGACACTGTCTCTCAATGGTTTTTAGTATCACCAAAACTAAATTCAATAAAAATATGTTACTGGGATAAAAATTTACATCAAAAATTTATAAGAAAATTAAAGAGAGAAAATGATAACGAAAACTCTAATACAGTTGTTATAACTGGAAAACTTCGACAAGATTTACTTCAAGAAATTGGTGAATTATCAATTCCAAAATCTGAGCTTCAAAGGGAAAGTACTAGGCTTTTAATAGAAGAGTTTAAATTTCAATTAGAAGAGTTTAATGAAATAAAAATCGTTAACAAAGAACCTGAAATGAAAACGGCAATTTCAAATATACTTGTTGTTTTAAACCGAGAAAATCCAACAACTCTTGAAATAGGAAGCAGTGCTGGGCGCTTAGCAGAAGGTTTAGTTAATCATCTATGTTTATTATTTTATGGGAAACGACCAAGCACATTTCATGGAGGAATTGAGGATCTAGCAATCAAACCCCCAACATCAAATAAAGTTAAAGGTATAAAAATTTCAGCTTGGTATAAATCTTATTTACACACCCTACGTGTTTTAAGAAATACTTCTGCTCATTCTCAAGATGAACCTGAAAATCAATTTCCTTCAAAACTTTCTTCAGACGACACTTGGATACTCGTTGTTAGTTTAAAAAGAGTTATTAGTTTACATGAGGAATTGCTAAAAGTATTTTAAAATATGAATTAATTGCTCTATTCAATTTCTTACAGGAGATATTATTTTATGGACGCACGAAATGCTTTAATAGAAATAGCTAAAAGTTCTAATATTGAATTTGTAGATTCAAGTAATGTTGTTTTTTTTATGAAAGCAAAAGATAAAGGTTTTTTATATGTTGGATTTGAAGGTTCATCTGGCATTACTGAAGAAACTGATTGTTCAATCATTGATTATGACGGAAAAGAAACATGGGAAGCAAGAGTATATTGTTATAAAAATGTTTCAGACAAACAAATTGAAGGAATGAAAATAGCTAATTCAAAAGGTGAATTTGTTTGGGAAGAATTTATTTACCCTAACCAACCTTTCCAATTTTTAGGTCAATTAGATATTGATGGAAGTACTTCTAAAGCATCAATATGGGTTCATGACTGAAAGTTTTATTAATAAAACTAGTGTAAAAATTGCATTAGATCATATTACAAAGCATGGTGATACAGACTTGTTCCCACCAGCTGTGGAAATAGATTTTTATAAAAAAAATATTAAATTATGCGTTGAAGCCTTAAACAAAATTGATGATTTGATAATAAATAACTCATCTAATTTTTGTTTGCCAGCGTCAAGAGAGATATTTTTCACTATAGATCTAAAACCACGTGTCGCGTCACAATTACCACTTTTACTAACACTTTATAGTACAATCCATGCTTTTTATATTAAAAATAAGATAGAATTGATTAGATTTAGAAACTTTAATGATAATATATTTTCATATCGGACTCAATTAGAGCAAAAACGACAATTGTTTTCTAAAAATTATGGTTGGAACGGCTTTTTGAATTGTCAGGAAAAATTATCTAAAAATTATCAATGGGTGCTTAAATTAGATATAGCTCAATTTTATTCAAGTATTAAAAAAAAACATCTTCAAAAAATAAAAAAAAATTTTTATTTAGACGAAATTGATCAGAAACGTATTGATTATTTTTATGAATCTACTAATGGAAAAAATTATGGACTACCTATTGGTGGCGATTACAGTCGGTTGTTAGCGGAAACTACTCTCTATGCCACAGATAATTTTATTAAAAATAATAACTGGAAATTTTGTAGATTTGTAGATGACTATAGAATCTTCCTTTCAAGTGAACAAAAAGCTTTAAATGCAAGTTATGAAATAATTGATATATTAAGTAAAGATGGTTTTCAGGTTAATGGAACAAAATTATGTATTGAAAGGTCTTCTATTTCACTCAAAAGTCATTTTATGACTAATAAAATTGATTTTAAAATTAAAAATCAAAAAAATAATAAATTTTTTTTTGATCCGTATTCAGAATTAGTTGTGACAAAAGTAAATGAATTAAAATCTTTTTCTAAAAAAAGCAACCTTCTTGCACTTATTAATTTAGAACTCGAAAAGATTGTTCCACACATAATGTCTCTTAAAGTATATATAGCTTCGCTGTCTATTGATCACAAGGAAAACTTGCAAGAATGTTTTTCACAACTTTTGTCTACTATCTTTGATAAAAGGTATTTTTCTTTGTTACCTAATATTTTAAGATTAACAATGTTAGTTAAACAAAAATTAAAAGATAAATTTATAAATACACAATACAATAGTATTACCAAAAAATTAATGATATCTCATAAAAATTTGCCTCGATCAGTCATCGGTCAAATTTTAAGAATAATTTCAGTACTCTCAACTAAATTAAATACCAAATTTATTGATTTTCTTTACAAACTAATATTATTACATGAAGATTCATTATTTTTAAAAAGAGAAGTCATAAATTTATTGTCAAAGGAAAAGAAAAAAATAAAAAATTTAATAGAAACTAAAATTTTAGAGAACCCAAGCTTAGAAAGTATTTGGGTTCCAGTTTCTTCTCTTAAAACTTATAAGTTCGATGCTTAGTGAAAAGTTTATTGCAAAATATGATGATAATTTTTGGAATGAATGTGCACCTATACTGACAAACCAAAATAAATCAAACCTAAAATTTATCATATCTAAATATGCTAAAAAAAAACAATTCGCTAATTTTTTCATCGCTAAATCATCTACTTATTTTAATGATTTAGTATCAGAAATTGCATTTACTCATTGTGCAAATTATTACAAAAATCAATTAGATAAAAAAATTTGTATTATTGAGGATTCTATTCAAAGAATAAACTTAATAAGTGGCAAAAAATTAGAGACCAAACAATTAACCATAAAAGAAATAAAAGATGCCCTAAAATTAAGTAAAAGAATAAGAACTTTTTTAACTTATATTAATGCATCTAACTGTAAGTTTCATCCAAAGTTACGAGGTTATGGTTATCTTAATACATGTCATCCAGATTTAATAACGAATAAATTAATAATAGAGATAAAATCATCAAATTATGGATTTCGACTTGAAGATTTTCGGCAGATATTTTTATATTACTTTTTATCTTTACAAAACAATATAATTATAAATAAATTAGCATTAGTAAATCCTCGCTTTGGTAATGCTTTATTTTTCAATGCTGTTAATTTTTTTGAGTTAATGTCACAGACATCAAGCACAACAACTTTAAAAAAAATCTCTAAAATATTAGTTTCAAATTAGTAAATATTTCTAAAATATTTAAATTTATATAACTCTAGTTTAACTCTTTATTTTCAGAAAAAAAACATATAATCAGTATAAAATATTACTAGTTAAACTGTACAAGCACTCTGTCTTTATCACCTTGTAGTTCAGGGGTTTGTGAGCCTGATGATTGTTGTACAACGTTCTGTTCTACATATGCGTGTAGTTCACGTGCTGTAATTTTATTATCATTGTTAGTATCAGCATCACCCTCCATGCCCTTCATTAAGAAGTAGGAGAACATACCATGTTTAGCTTCTTTAAGTGGTTTGCTTGTCTGGTCACCTGCAGCAGCTGAGAAGACAGTGAAGTTGTTAGGTATGGATTGTTCTAGTGCACGTATTGCTATGGGTCTTGAAGCTATGAGCATGTCTGTTCCACGCGTTGTGCCTGAATAGCATGTGTCTAGGAAAACTGTTACGCTCCGTGGGTTGGCTTGTTGGATATCATTAAAGAGTTCATCGCGTAATATAGCAGTCTTCTCAAGTAATCTAGGTGAGCCGTCATGCGGGAGTAAGTACATATTTTTACCATCATCTGACGCAAGGCCGTGTCCTGCAAAGAATAGATACACAT
>Ga0102963_1000586_pt1 | contig 15725 bp, 22 predicted proteins | sample SalPon2_C_H2O_MG_2_FD_84522 | JGI IMG/M metagenome (GOLD analysis project Ga0102963, IMG submission 84522) | Salt pond water microbial communities from South San Francisco under conditions of wetland restoration - Salt Pond MetaG SF2_C_H2O_MG | ecosystem: Environmental > Aquatic > Non-marine... | reverse complement strand
TTCATCCCCTCTCATTATTGCAGCCCATTGTTCAGAAGACATTGAACCTGTTCCTGAATCAGTAAGTAAATCAATTGTCACCTCTTGAGACTGAAGACCAAATAAATTCCAGCTTTCTCTTTCAAGGAATTCTTTTCGCTGTTCCGGTTTGGTTATTGCTAATGGTTCGACTGACTTGATTTTAAATGGTTCGATTATTGTTTTGAATTCCATAGAAGAATTGTAACTAATGATTTTTCAGATATCATAATCTTTATGGTTGAAATTCATAAATCTGTTGCAAAAGTTTTAGAAACCCATAAAAATGAATTAGAAATTTTTGAATGTCTTGATGAGTATTCTGATACACAAAATTTCTCTGACCACTACGGATTTAATATTGAAGATGCTTGTAACGCAATTTTAATTAAATCCAAAAAACCTAAGGAGTTCTTTGCAATATTCTGTGTCCTTGGATCAAGCAGATTAGATGTAAATCATAAAGCTAAAGCTGCGATTGAATCAAAAAAAGTAAGTTTTGCATCTAAAGAGGAGGCAGAAGGTATAACTTTACAAACCTACGGAGGCATAAGTCCTTTGGGCTTACCTGAGGAAATTAAAATATTTGTTGATGAAAAAGTGTTGAGTAGAGAAAAAGTTTTTATTGGTGCTGGTAATAGGGTTTCTAAATTTTTTCTATCACCAGAGACCTTAATAAAGCTAACAAATGCAACTGTTTTAGATTTAACTTAATCCAGATCTACATAAGCTTGCAGCTTGAGGTAGTAGTGCTTTACCATTAAATCCTGGGATTCTACCACCTTGTAAGTAGGTACTTAAAGTTCCTTTAATGCCTTCAAATTGATCGGGTTCAATAGTTTGCGGCTCAAGAAGAATTTGTAAGTTATCTGGAAGTCTCTCCTCAAGAAATTCTCTTTGATAGCTATCTAACTCTTGAACATATTCAGAGAGTAAATTTATAGAAACTTCATAACTATCAACCACATCAATACAATTTTCATATTCAATTTTTGTAAGGGGGCTTGTGTCAACATCGTAATCAGCTCTATATTGAAAAAATAAAATTAAGACTACAAATATCAATAAGGTATACAACAAGAATTTAAATGGAAGTAAAATAATTTTTTTTACAGGCCAAAAAATAATCTTAAATATTCTTTTAAACATACATTTTTTAGTTTAATGCTATGACGAGACACTGGCACGCACCACCAGATTTAAGAAATTCAGACACATCAGCAACTTCTGCTTGCAAACCAAGTTTGTCTATTGTATTAATTGCTTCAATATCTTCATTAGGAAAAATTACTGTATTATTTACCACAACTGCATTGCAAGCTAGTTTATTAGCATCATGTTCTGTTACTGGAATTAAATTGAACATGCTTTCAAAAGTACTTAATGATTTATCTACAAAGGCATCAGGATAAAAAATAGCATCTCCTGAAGGAAGATTTTGAAAACAAGTATCTAAATGATAAAACTTGTCCTGGGCAAGCTCAACAATGACCGGTTCTAGTGCAAATTTATCAGCTATATATAACAAAGCATCTTTGTCACTTCTGATTCCATATGAGCCAACCAAGTAATCTCCATAAACAAATGCGTCTCCCCTTCCTTCAAACTTAAATTCAGAAGGTATGCGACTTACATTGTAACCATTGTCTTTAAACCAGTTACTGTATAACTCTTCCTCTCCTCTTCTTTCCTCAAATTTAAAATTTGCAATAAGAACATCATTTTCATTAATTATTCCTGAATTTGCTGTAAACACTAAGTCTGGATAATCTTCATTTGGTGGAACAACTTTTACTTCAGCACCAGCATTTTCAATTGTCGCCTTTAAGTTCTCCCATTGATACTTAGCTAATTCTAAATCTACCTGAGTTCCGCTTACCATCCACGGATTAATTGAATACTCTACCTTAAAATATTCAGGTGAACTCATTAAAATTTGCTTTTGAGACATAGGGCTAGTTTACATTTTTATACATTAAATGTATATTCCTAGGTATGAAAGATTTTATATTTGAGCCAATAAATAAGAGAACTATTAAAAAATGTCATGAATTGAACGAAAAAAATGTTCCAAATGTAGGTTCAAAATCAATAGAGGGTTTGGCCAATTCATTAGAAAATTCCGACTACAGCGAATGTATTCATTTTGAGAATCAAGTAATTGGATTTGTTATCTGTTTTTTAGATAGTGAAAAAACTAAATCATATATGAAGGAAATAGATCACAAAAACTTCAGAGAAATTAGTAACAGAGTTAGTAACTTTTTATACATTGACAGAATTGCGGTAGATTCAAATTATAGAAATAAAAAATTAGGCAGTCAGCTTTACTCAAATATAATTAATTTTTCTAAAAATAACTCTATCGAAAGTTTGACTGCAGAAATTAACTTATTGCCATCAATAAATATTCCTTCTTTTGAATTTCATAAAAAATTTAATTTTAAGGAAATTGATACTGTTCAATACTCTGAAGATTATAAAGTATCACTACAAAAGAAAGAAATAATTTAGTTAGAATACATTTATGCAATTTGAACTTCCAAGAAGACATAGAAAAAGTTTTGAAGTAACAACAAGAAATAAGTTAAGCGCAAAATTTAATAAATCTGAATCAATAGAAATATTTGAGATTATTAAAAAAGAATATAAAAATAGTCCTCCAACATTTGGCTCATCCTCTGGTAAAAAAGAATCTTTACTGGAACTTCTTATTATTACGGGTAACCAAATAGCAAAAGAGTATAAAGACTGTGATGTAGTCATGACGCAGGGTATTCCAGAAATTAAAAAAGTTAAAACATCATGACAAAATTAATTATTGATGCTGATACAGGCTCTGATGATGCCGTTGCAATTTTAATGGCATATCAAAACTTACCCGAAAAAGATATCCTTGGTGTAAGTGTTGTATCGGGGAACGTACCCCTCGATCAAGGTCTTCTAAATACTATTTTTGTAAATGAACTTTGTGATGTAAACGTTCCTATTTATAAAGGAGCGAATAAACCTTTAGAAAGAGATTACGTAGAAGTATATAAAACTGAAGAAGCAAATAAAATAGCTCTAAGTTACGAAAACTATTCTACTTCTGCTCAACATGTACATGGGGTTGATGGACTTGGTGATATTGGTATCAAACCTAATGGAAATAATATTGAAAAAGAAACAGCACAAGAATTTTATTCAATGGTATTAGACAGTGAAGATGAACTTGAAATTGTTACGCTTGGTCCTTTAACAAATATTGCAGAACTTGTAAGAAATAATCCTGATAAGCTTTCAAAAATAAAACACTGTTACATTATGGGTGGTAGCTCAAATGCTCTTGGTAATGTGACAAAATTTGCTGAATATAATTTCTGGGTTGATCCTGAAGCAGCAGACATTGTGCTCAATTCTGGAATTCCTATAACAGTTGTTGGTTGGGACCCATCTTTATATGATGCAATGATTGATTCAGATAAGATTAAAGAAATTGACTCAATTGGAACAAAGTATTCAACATTTACTAATGATATTCAAGTTGTCCTAAGGGAAATGATGAAAGATATATTTGGGACTGATAGCTACGACCTACCAGATCCTTTGGCTATGGCAGTTTATTTAGACAACAATATTATCAGTGAATCTGTAGAAGTTAATGTTCGTGTTGATACAAGAGATGGAATGACAAGGGGAGGTTGTGTTCTAGATTTTCTTAATCTTGAACCTGACGCTCCTAAAGTACGGGTTGTGCAACGTTGTCATGGAGATAAGTTTTACAGCCTTTTAAAACAAAGTCTTACTTAGTGATTTCAAGTAGTTCAACAATTGAATTCCTTATTCTACAAATAAGTGTAGCTTTTAGCCCCGGTTTAATAATCGCCTTAATAGTAAATGAGTCAGTACAGAAGAGTAGAAAAAATGGGCTACAAGTTGCAGCTGGTGCAGCAGGTGGAGCGGTATTTATAACTTTAATTACAGCTACTGTTGTTGCATTTATATTTAACTTGATTCCAGGAATATTAACCACCATTTATATAGTCGGAATAATTTACATCATATACAAAGGAGTCAAAACAATTCGAGCTGAAATTGTAATAGATGCACCAGAACTAACTTCAGAATCATTTAAAGCTGGTATGAAGTTAAATTTACTTAATCCAAAAATGTGGGTTTTCTATTTGTCAGTTTTGCCAATATTTGTCGAAAGTGAGTCAAGCATATTTCAGTCACTCCTTTATTTAGGAACTTTAACTATTGGAGTTAATCTTATTGCTGATATTACATATGCTTTTTTAAGCAGTTATTTTTTTGGTAGTTCATCTTTAAAATCAAAAAAGTTTATTAACAATGTAAGCGGGTTTTGTCTTATTCTTATTGGGGCTTATTTATTCTTCAGTAGATTCTGCTGATTCTTTTTTTTCTTCAGGTTTATTATCTTTAAACAACTCTGAAATTGCACCAATACTACCAAGTGTTGCAGAAAGATCTGCTGGTAAAAATATCTTTGTTGCATTACCATCTGCAACTTTTTCTAATGACTCTAAATATTTAATTGCAATTAAATCATTTGTAGGGTCGCCTTTATGAATAGCAGCAAAAACTTTTTCTATTGCTTCAGCTTCACCCTCAGCAATTGCAATTTTTTCATATTTTTGTGCATCGGCCACTTGCATAAGAGCTTCTGCTTCACCAGTTGCATCCAAAACCTGAGATTCTTTTCTACCCTCAGCTGTAAGAATAGCCGCTCTCTTTTCACCTTCAGCTTCAGTAACCGCAGCTCTTCTATCTCTTTCTGCTTTCATGACTTTGTTCATAGAGTCTTGAACATCTTGTGGTGGGTCAATTCTCTGAATCTCAACTCTGACAACTCTTGTTCCCCATTTATCAGTTGCTTCATCAAGAATAAGTTTTAACTGTGTGTTGATTGTTTCTCTAGAGGTTAATGCAGAGTCTAACTCTAAATCACCAACGACGTTTCTTAGGTTTGTTTGTGCCAATTTTGTAGCAGCTTGCATAAAATCACCAACGTTATAAACAAGTTTTTTAGGGTCTGTTGGCTCATAGTAAATTACAGCATCAACAGTAATTGTCACGTTATCTTTAGTAATAACTTCTTGTGGTGGGACGTCAATGACCTGCTCCCTCATATCAACAATAATAATTCTCTCAAGACCTGGAATAACAATATTTAGGCCAGGTGTTGCCTGTCTGTTGTATTTACCAAGTCTTTCAACAAGACCTGTTTCGAATGGTCTAATAACTCTAAAAATTCTAAAAATTATTACTCCGAGTAGTACGATTACTACTACCCATCTAAGCAATCCAAAAATAATATCCATACTTATACTCTAACCTTCCTTCGTTTGTACTTCTAATTTTGTACCATTTACATTTTGAACCTCTACAACTGTATCAGCGGGAATGCGTTGGTCTATTGAAATAACCTGCCAATCATCCCCGAAAACATGTTGGGATATGGATGTGTAAGGATCTATTTCAGCAGTTGAAATAAACGACTTTCCAATATATTTATTTGTTCCTTCATTAAAATTTTGAGACTCACTAGATTTATTTTTCTTAGGTCCAAATATTTTTATAGATATATAAATACCTACAATACTAAATACAACAAAAGTACCTAGTTGAATGTTTTGACTATCAGAAACAAGAGAGACTAGGCCGGCAAAAAAAGAGCCTATTGCAAAAGGGAGCATAAAAAAAGTTGTGACTAAAAGTTCGGCAAGTAAAAGAACAGTAGCTGCAATAAACCAAATCTGTGTCATGGTGACCATTTAGTTTTGTTGTTCTCCTTTTTCAATCTGTTCTTGTTCAAATCTATTTAAAGCCAGAAGAAACATGATAAATAATATTGTGGAACCAATAAGAAATGTGAGTGGGAGAATTCTTATCTCAAAAGCATTTAGGCCATCAATACTTGCTGGAGCTGGGCCTCTTGGAGCGTAAAGTAAAAATTAAATCGAATTAATTACTAACCAACCAAATGTTCCAGCACCTGTTATCAAAAATGCTAATCTCTTACCTACATTTGTAGCATTAAGTAAAAATGTAGAGCCTAAGAATACAACTAAAGAACCGGCGAACATAATAATTCCAGTAACTGTTAAGTTAGATGAAAGCAGTGATCTCATTATTTCACGCATCTTGTTTCAATCCTCTCAAATAATCAATAATCAAAGCTATGTCAGATTCTGGCAGTACTGCACCAAATCCGGGCATTTTACCTCCGCCTACACCGTTGACTCCGTAAGCTTTACCATTAACAGAGCCCTTCACAATAAAGTCTATCATATCTTCTCTTTGCTTAAACTGAATATTGGCTCTTCCAGCTCTTAAAGCAGGTCCCAAACCTCCAGAACCTATTTCTTTTGTATAAGCAACACCTGCAGAATAACCTGCTGTATGACACCTAGCACAATAAGCATTAAACAATCCGATAGCTCTTTTAGCCTTGTCAATATCACCATCAAAAGTAGATTCAGCAATCTCTTCAAAAGACACTTCCCAGAGTTTTTCTTCAAGTGCTTTCTCTAAAAATGCTAGGCCTGTCTCAGCTTCACCTAGGAATTTATCGTATCCATCTGAAACAATTCTTATATTGATAAGCTCTGATTCAAGTTGAGAAAGAAATCCGTTTGCTACAGATTTATCTTTTCTTCCAGGAACTGACTCTTCATTATCTGGATCTAAATTAAGAATTGAAGTACCAAGAATCTCATTGATGTTTGCACTATAAGTAGACAGATCTACCTCAACTGAGTCTGTTAAACCATCTTCATCAGTATCAATACCACCTTCTTTAGAAAGTAAGGCTGAAACATCAGTAACTGCTTTTTCTAAAACTGGTAATTTAGAAGGAGCTTCCTTGACACTTTGAATTAATTCCTTTTGTCTCCCAATTTCATTTTCTACTAAAAGTTCAGAAGTTTCGAGTCTTAATAGAGAACTGTTAATATTCATTTCGATAGTTGAAAGTTCATCATTTTGAGAAATTTGGAAGTGGTGAAGGTATTCAATTAAATCATCTAATTGTCCATCGTTCATTGGGCCACCGCCTTCTAAGCCCCAAGCAGGCATTGGAGAGTTTGCTCTTCCCCAAATAAGCCAGTATCTTACTTCTTCATCATCGTATCTATAGAATACATTGTTAATAGCGGGTGCTTGCCAAGTTACGTTTATACCACTTCTTTTTTCAACATAAGATGCAGCTCCTCCAGATCCGTCAACACCATGGCAATTTCCACAACCAAACTCTTCATATAAATGCTCTCCACGCTCTATAGAAACTTCATCGAACTCTTCAACAAATCCTTCTTGTCTCGTCTCTTCACCAAGATAATAAAGAGGAATCATAATTGTAAGAAGTGATGCAACAAGGACAGCGACAGTTAAAGTTCGATCAAGAGTTTTAGTTTCTAAATCATCGTCAGTTCTATATTTTGTTAAGTTTGGTGCATAATCAGAAACTTTCCCAGAACCTCTAAAACCAGCAGAGACAAAAAAAGCAAGACCGCCAGTTAATCCTAACGCAATGAGTGTAATGAGAATAGAGCTACTCACTTATTATTCCTCTGTAGTCAAAGCTATGCAAGATAAGCCTTGAGGATATTTAACAGTCATACCAGGAGCTCTGGGTGATTCAATAATTGTTCCTGTATCAATAATGAATCTTCCATTTACATTTGAAACATTAAACCTATCTAAATTTCTAGGGGCAGGTCCGGCAAAATATTCGCCAATCATGTTGTATTTTGAACCATGGCATGGGCACTCAAATCCCTGAGATGAATTACACCAAGGAACTCTACATCCAAGATGCACACATCTTTGGTAGACAGCTACTAAACCATCAGCAACTGTTGAACCAGATGAAAATTGAGAATTAGCAGCAGCACTTTGATCTAATGGGAGCACATACGCTCTTGCAGATGGAATAAAAGCTGGAATGACTGACCCATCAGCTTGAAATAATTGATCTTTAATTTCTTCAATTGAACCTGCATCAATTTTTGAACCAAATCCTCCCGAGACTTTTGGCCATAAAAACCCAAGCCATGAAATTGCTTGAATACCTGCAAAAGCACCGAAAGAAATCCTTAGAGCTTTTGTTAAAAACTGTCTTCTTGTTACTCCTGCTTCTTCTTCAGATATTTCTTCATAGATAACCTTTTCTTCAAGCTTTACAGAACCGTCAGACTCCCCAACTGGTTCTTCAATTTCATCACTTACTGTTTCTGTTTCTCCTTTAGGTAAGTCAGGTTCAAGAAAATTAGTTTGTGATTTATCTTCTTTTAACGCTTTTTTATCAACATTCTTTTTCCAATTAAGATTTTTTGGTCCACGTCCTGTAACTATAACAAAAATACCAACGATGCTTAGGAGTCCGACAGCAGTAAAAGCTGCAAAAGATAATTGAACTATACTCATTCGAAATGTATCCAATCAAGCAAGTCATCAAACCAAATACCATCAATCCATGGATAGACCCAGTTCCAACCAGGACCTCTAAAAAGAACACCTATGATTGTGAGAGTTCCAGCTCCTGCTAAAAAGAAGGTGTAAAACATAATTGCAAATTTTCTCTTTGAAGGATGTGTTTCAGGATTTCTATCTATATAAGGAAATGCCATCCATAATATAAGACCTACAACTGTTGGAATCATAACTCCAGCTATTTGTGGGTCCCAATATGACAACATTTCTTGAAGTCCTAAGAAATACCAAGGAGCTTTTGCTGGGTTAGGAGTTACGTTAGGATTAGCCTCCTCCAATAAAGGTGCTTGTAAAATAGCTGATAAAAATATTAAGAAAGCAGTCATTGCCATAAGTGCGACAAATTCAGGAAGCATCAAGTGAGGCCATGTGTTTACTTTGTCAATTGGTTCTTTAACTGGTTTCTGAATAGGCTTTGCTTTAACAACAGTTAGTAATCGTTGTGTTACTTTTACTTCTGGTGCAAAATCTACTTCATCAGGTGCATCTGTCTTTACAACAGGAGAGGTTTTTGCTGCTGGAACTTTTTCTTCAATTTTTACTGCTGCTACCTTTTCAGTTGTTTCTGCAGCATGCTCTTCTTTTATAGGAGTAATGGTCTTTGCTGCTGGAGCTGGAGTCTCTGCTGCTGGAGCTGGAGTCTCTGCTGCTGGAGCTGGAGTCTCATCAATTACTTTTACTTCTGGTTCTTTTGAAATGATAGTTGGATCTGATTGGCCTTTCATTTCAGCCATAGCCTGTTCAATACTAATGCCCAGAGCTTTAGCTCTAGCTTCTGCTGATCTCTGCAATAAATGTTCTGGGATATCTACCATAACGCCTTTATAAAGGTCCTGATATTCCACCGTCTTTTCTTACTCTCCAGAAATGAACAGCCATGAATATAACGATAATAAATGGGAAAAAGAGAACATGTAAAACATAAAATCTTAATAATGTCGCAGTTGTAGCCTCAAGTCCTGCGAACAAACCAAACTTAACCTGTGCACCCACAACGGGAACATAGCCAGCCATATTACCTCCTACAGTTACAGCCCAAATAGCTAGCTGGTCCCAAGGTAATAAGTAACCCGTAAATGAAAGAAGTAAAGTAAGAAGTAGCAAAATTACTCCAATAACCCAGTTAAATTCTCTTGGGGCTTTATAAGCACCATGATAAAAGACACGAGACATGTGAAGGAACACAACTAGAACCATTAAATGAGCTCCCCATCTATGCATGTTTCTTACTAGCGAACCGAAAGCTATAGTTGTCTGAAGGTTTTGTATGTCAACATAAGCTAACTCAGTAGGTCGGAAATAAAACATAAGCCAAATACCTGTAATTGTTAAAACGATAAACAAGAAAAAGCTGAGTCCCCCTAAGCAGAGAGTATAAGATAATCTCACACCATGTCTTTTAACTTTAACTGGATGTAAGTGATACAAAACATTGTTCATCACAACATAGGATCTATTTCTTGGACTATCTACATAGCCTTTTCTAAAAGGTGAGCCTGGACGAAAAATACTAGACATCAGTTTTCCACCCCTAAAGCCATCACTAGCTTTAGCTCTTGTTTCTTTTAACCTATCTCTAAATGACATTTTCTGCATTATATTATTTTATAGCCTTCCATATATATAGCCATGCCTATCACTTCTTTGACCAGAATCTTCATCCCATGGGGCAGTATATAAACCGTTTTCAACGGCTTGGTCTGCTAATGATCCTGCAAATTTTCCAAGTGAGATAACTCCTGTTGGACACCTGTCAACACATAGTGCGCATCTTGTACAGGCTTCTTCATCTACAACAAAGAATCCTGTTGATTCACTTGCATCAGGTGACTCTACATTAATTGAATCTTCAATTGCATCAACTGACAAGTAGTGGATACATTTCCATGGACATATATCTACACATCCCTCACATAAAATACATTCAGATTCATCTATATGTAAAAATTGTTTCGGCCTAACTCTTGATGAAACTTTTTCTGCATCAACCATTGCAAGGTTGTATTTCTTTTCAAAATCTGGCATCTCAATAAGTACTTCTGATTTAGCCATCTTGTTCAACCCTCACAACTTCTTTTCCATAGTCTGAAATCCTTGATTTTGAAGATTCGATTTTATCATTAATATCTTGAATCATATATGCAATGACACAGCCAGCAATAAGAAAGTTTGTTGAAATTCCCGCTTGTATAATATCTTTTAGTGCCCCGAGGCTTAATCCAATTTCGTTATTTAAAAATAGTATCGGTGGAAAGTTAATAAATTCTCTTTGACCCGTCCACTCAAGAGGTCCCTGTGCAAGGTTTAACCACTCTGAGGGAACTATGCCTAATAGTATGGCCATCTCAATCCAAACTATAAATGAGAAATAAGTAGCCTTCGCCCAAGTTAATTCTTTTTGATTCCAGACAATTAACACCATTCCAAGAAGTAATAACTGGCTTGCACCAAATGCCAGAAGTTGGCCAATAGTTTGAGGTAACCAACCACGCGGCATCCAATTAAAGTAATCTATGACCTCTCCCTTAGGAAATCCAGCGAAGTGCGCTATAAGTATACCGATAGTCATACCACCAATACCAGAAACGATTGAGACAAAACCTATTCTGTATCTAAATTTATAAATTGTGTATATCAAACTTCCTCAAACCTTACTTATATATAATATCGTATGTTGGCGACAAAATATAAATTGAATACATATCTTTTTTTAAAATTTTCAACATTACCAAGCCACTTTTTTCCAATATAATAGTAAAGTCATAGTGAATATTTACTAAATATATGAAACTTAAGTTAATTCCAAAAAATGAACAAGAGCTTTCAAAACTTTTTGTTTTGATATTTCCACTTACTCTTTTATTGTCTTCCCTTCTTGCGTTTCTTAAAGATTCATACTTTACATTTGCAAACCTTCTGCCAAACAATCAAATCTTTAACTATGGATTTTTAGATCGCTTAAGCACTAAAGCAAGTTTTGGTTTAGTTTTTGCCACCATAGTTTGTTTAGCATTTACATATCTATTCTCAAAATCTCTAGGTCGTATTGCGGTTTTGTACCCATTATTATTCCTAACTTTACTTGGATTCGTTGGTACTGAATTTTTAGATATTGTACTTAGCTTTTTTTACCAGGACAATTTAAACATAACTGGCAGTATCTCTGTTGTGCTCTTATTAAAACTTCTTGTTGCATTCGGATTATTTGGACTTGCTTCTCTTAACTTACTTGCAAAGAAGGAAACTACAATTTTTGCTAGTGCTCAGTTTATTTATGGGGCTATAGCCTTCTATTTCTTATCATTACTAATTGCTAGAAGTGAATTAATTGTTTTTACTGACTCTCTTTTAATTACTTCTTTATACACTTCAACTCATATATATGTAGGAATCTCATTTATATACATGGCAATTATTCACTTTCTTATGACAAAACCTATCGACGCTACACTTTTCAGTAAAACTCTAACTTTAATTACTTTCTGGGGATTCTTATTTTTACTTCCATGGACAAGTTATAAGTATTATTTTGGATCAGTCCTACCAAACTGGTTAGAAAATGTATCTATATATCTTTCCTTAAGTTTAATTATTCCTTTACTCGCATTTACAGTTAACTATGTAAAAACCATACAGACAAGAGAAGTTGAGATGAATAAATCAGCTAGTCTTATGAATTTTTCAGTTATTTTATTTTTAATAACAAATGTGCTTCATGTGGTTTCTAGTTTTGAAAACTTACTTCCATTAGTGGGATTAACTAACTTCCAAAATGTTATTTCTTATGGCTACTTTGGATCTCTTGTTCTTGCCTCAGTGTCTTTAACCTATTATTTAATTCCAAAACTATTTGGCCGCTCTGTTAAATATTCATTGTTAGAAGATCTTGTTTTTGGTGGACTGAAATTAACATACTTATTTCTTTTAGTAAATAACTTTTTAATAGGTGTCAACTCTGGATATTCATGGAATGCAGCAGCAAATGCAGGGAGTCCAGCTATTTACGGTGAGGGTTTCAACATAGTTTGGGGGTTGGTTGGAATAAATTACTCAGCAAACACATTTATTTCATTGTTGTTTCTTGGTGTAACGATGCTATTTTTTATATCAATCATTAGGACAGTTAGTTCTGGAGACATTACGACTGTTGAAGAGATGGTTTTTAATAATGAGTGAGTTAGTCAATAAAGTAGCGGAAATACTAAAAGCTCCAGTAGACCTCGTGCAGAGATCTGCTGAGGCTAGAGCTGCTGCATCAGGTAAGTCTGTAGATGAAGTTCTGAGTTCTTGGGCTGGTGGAGAAAGTGTAGAAGCATCAGCACCAAAAGAAGAAACTCCAGTAGAGGAAACTCCAGTAGAGGAAGCACCTGTTGTTGAAACTCCAGTAGAGGAAGCACCTGTTGTTGAAACTCCAGTAGAGGAAGTTCCAGTTGAAGAAGTGGTTCAGGAAGTTGTAGAAGAAGTAGTGTACCTGAAGAATGAGAGCTCCCTAGCTTTTATTTCAGGTGTGTTGTCAATTGCAGTATTTACATTTGTATTTGCATTCTTAACTCCAAAAAATCAATCAATATCCGTTGTTGAAAGCTCATTAAACAATACTATAAGTGTCTCTGCTGACGTCATAAAGGGTGCGGAAATTTATAGTGAGTTAAACTGCCAGTCTTGCCATACACAAAATGTAAGAACTCTTATTCCAGATACTCAAAATGGAAAGGTTTTAAGTAATAAATATGCAAACAAAGCATTGATAAAGAATATTGGAAATATTCGACTTGGGCCAGATTTATCAACCAATAGTCTTCGAGAACCTACTAACAATTCACAATGGTTAGGTCGATATTTGACTGATTCATCATCTGTAAATAGAGAAATACCTCATCCTAATTATGAGTTTCTTAATGATGAGGATTTGGACTACCTCGTAACTTATTTACTATCATTAGGAGAATCTAATGAGTAACGTAGTAGAAAATAATGATTGGGACATATCAAGATGTTCTAAGCCTTTTTGTTGTAAAGAGGATGCTGAAGAGTACATGCAAGCAAAGAATTTTGAGGGAATGGTGCTGGAACTAAACGATGGGTCAATCCAAGCTGTGTGTCCTACTTACCCTGAGGGTTTTTATCCTGCAGCTAAAGTGTTGGCAACAATAGGTAATAGTGAGAACTGTTGTGAAATAAATGAGTGAGTTAGTTAATAAAGTGGCCGAGATATTGAATGCACCAGTTGATTTGGTGCAACGTTCAGCAGAAGCTAGAGCTGCTGCATCAGGAGTTTCAGTTGATGACGTTTTAAGTTCTTGGGCTGGTGGAGAAAGTGTAGAAGCAGCGGAACCAAAAGAAGAGGCACCTGTAGAGGAAGCACCCGTTGCTGAAGCTCCAACTGAAGAAGCACCTGTAGAGGAAGCTCCAGTTGTGTCTTCTGTAACTCAAAAGATTACAAAGTCCTATTCGGTTATTAATGAAACAATGGGAATAAAAACCAACTCAGATACACTTCTGCCAAAGTGGTTAAATTTTAGCTTTATAATTATTCCCCTATTTATCTTGGTTGGATTAATTAGTTCTTCCAACACTCAAGAATGTGGAGAAAGAGGCATGTTAAATATTGATAGAAAATCCCAACAGGCTGTTAATTGTGATGGCTCTCCATATGAAGGTAGAGGAGTTGCGTCAACAAACACTATCAACTACATTGCACTTGGACAAGAGGTGTATGCAGGAGCTGCTGCGTGTGCTGGATGTCATGGTGGAGGTGGAGGTGGCGGTGTTGGACCTGCGTTTACAGGTGGCGCACTCTATACAACCTTTCCCACATGTGCAGATCATGCCAAATGGATACAACTTGGTTCTGCAGGGTGGCAAGCTGAAGTTGGTCCAACGTACGGAGCAGAAGATACAGTATCTATTGGAGGTATGCCAGGATTTCAAGGAAAGCTTACGGAAGATGAACTATATGCGGTTGTAGTTTTTGAAAGAGTTGTTTTTGGTGGTGGAGATACTGAAGAAGTATTAACTGATTGTGGACTTATCGAAACTGAAGAAGAGGAAGTCACTACCGAAGCGGTTAGTCCATAATTAACATATGAAGAAATTTTCATTTTTGTATATATTTGCTTTCTTTGATGGCTTAGGAGTAGCTTCTGGAGCACTAATAGGATTCTTTTTTCCACAAATTGTATCTGATATTTTTGGAGCTAATTTTCAAGCGAATGATTTAATATGGTTTAAGTTTGTTCTTCTCCCAGGTTTCGCAATAAATGTTTTGTATATGTTTTTTGCAATTTCAAAAAATAGACCTGCGATTCTTTTATCAAATATTTTAAGAATATTAACAACTATTGGTTTTGTAGTTATGTGGAGTGAAGCAGTTGTATTAAGATCTTTGCTTAATTTAATGATCATTCATCATGTTGCATTTATATCAGCAACATTTGTTTTATATTTTAAAAAAGATAAAACTAAAAAAACGGAAATATCAAGTGAAAAAGAAATTCTACAAGAAAACTAGTTTGTTTCTTTTCAAAACCTAATTACAATTTTTCTATGTTTCCAGTTATTTATTTTCACTTAGGATTAATAGTTATTAGCGCTGTCTTGTTTTACATTATCTTATAGCTATGGCGCAACAAAAAAGGCAAAAGAGAGTTGTTGGATGGAAAGAGCACGCTGCTTTACCTGATTTAAAAATAAAAGATGTTATTGCAAAAATGGATACGGGTGCAAACTTAGCTTCCATTGATGCCTCAGAAATCAAATATTCAACAAAAGGTGGGGTAAAACATGTTAACTTCAAGGTCATGAAGAGAAATAATACAGTTAGGAAAACTTCTGCTCCCCTTGCTGGTTTTAAAAGAATAAAGAGTTCTAATGGAGATGTTGAGAGAAGGCCGTATATAAAAACAAGATTATTGGTTGATGGTATTTCAAAAAAAATTGAACTTACCCTTACAGACAGAGGTCCTATGGATTACACAATGCTAATTGGTAGAAAAGCTCTTGGCAGAAGATGGGTAGTAAATCCCTCAGTTAGCTTTCTCACAAAACCAAACCGAGACAAATAATGAAACTTGGAATTCTTTCACAAGATATAAAGCTTTACTCAACAAGTAGATTGAATGAGTCTGCAAAAAAACGAGGTCACGAAACTGAAGTTGTAAGTTATTTAAGATGCTACATGAATATAGCAAAAGCAAAACCTAGAGTGT
>Ga0102963_1000585_pt1 | contig 15739 bp, 24 predicted proteins | sample SalPon2_C_H2O_MG_2_FD_84522 | JGI IMG/M metagenome (GOLD analysis project Ga0102963, IMG submission 84522) | Salt pond water microbial communities from South San Francisco under conditions of wetland restoration - Salt Pond MetaG SF2_C_H2O_MG | ecosystem: Environmental > Aquatic > Non-marine... | reverse complement strand
TAACTTATCATTTTATGGGCGAAGGTATTACGGCTAAGACTGCAGTTTCCCTCACACTTGCTTCGGCACTAATCGCAGTACAATTATTATGGAAATAGAAGAGATCAGAAATTACGAAAAGCCGGTGACAGTTGCAGTTTACAAAAAGACTGCTAATAGCACTAAGCACTATATGTTAGTCACTCTTAAGTCAATAGACATCGTTAATAATGCCAATGCAAAGAAACCTTTGATTGATCATAAGTATGATATTGTAGAGCTTGGTCTTGGAGGCCATCGCTTCATTGAACAATGGATGCACAAGTATAAGATAAAAAAATACGATTTTGTTGCGTAAATATTTTTTTATGTCATCGGAATTTTGTATATTAGCCCTGTAACTAAAGATAATTAATCAACATGAATAACAAAAATCAAATCATTCAAAACTTCGGCCTTTTTATTGGCTCGCTTTTGTTAGTAACGTTTATCGCCGTTCTTATGGCTTGGCCACTTCAATGGTTGTGGAACACGTGTTTGGTGCCCGCAGTTACGTTTGCTAATCCTATTGGATTTTGGCAAGCACTCGGTATCAATGTTCTTTCAAGCATTCTATTTTCTAACGGCGTAAGTTCTAAAAATTCTAAGAGCGAGTAATCATATGAAGAAAAGACTATTTATAGATATGGATGGTGTGTTGGTTGATCTAAAAAGTGAAATCAACAAGTTTAGCGAAATGATGCCAGGTTTGGTCAATCGCTATGGTGCAGATATTGATAAAATTCCAGGTCTATTTAAAGATCCTGCACCAATCAGAGGCGCAGCTGACGCTTTTAAGCGACTAAGCGAAGTATTCGACGTATACATTTTGTCTACTGCGCCTTGGGATAATCCTGATGCTTGGACACACAAGAGACTTTGGGTCGAGAAACATTTAGGCAAAGCTGCGTATAAAAGACTAATCCTAAGCCATCACAAAAATCTTTGTCAAGGCGATTACTTAATTGACGATAGAACTGCGAATGGTGCAGGTGAATTTAACGGAGAACTAATTCAATTTGGCTCAACTGAGTTTCCAAACTGGCAAACAGTACTAACTTACTTAAATGCATAGACATGAGTTTTATTCAGCACAAAGACGAGATCAAAGCAATTCATAAAAAAGCGATCGCAGTGGTCATGTCTTGTGACCGTATTAGGCAATTAGATGCAGCTCAACAGTACGTTAGATTGGCAGTTAAGAGACTAAAACAATTTAAAATGGTCAATGCAACTGAGCGGAAGACTATGGAGACCATCATCACCAACATTGAATTCATAATTAAGATCAAGTCTCGAAGACTATGAACTTTAAATCTGGAAATAATTTGAAAATAATTGCTTCCAGATTTTTTTTTGTCAATTATTTGTGGTATATTTACCCTGTAATTAAAAGTTAAACCTATGACAGATTTCAAATTTAATGCAGCCGATGTGAAAGCCAACGGCATCGGTGGTTCAGGCTACCAAGCAGTTTTAAAGTATCGTGACAATGTTCGTTCTATCGTAGACGAAGTAGTCAATACTATTGGTAGAGATAAGCTCTATGAGCTTGCAGTAGCTTCAGGTAAAGAGTACGATGACTTCTATGCAGGTTCTCGATTTAACTCTAATGAAGATCTATCTTATCGATTGATCAGCTCACTTGCTAGCTATATTTACCCTAAGTTTGGTAATGATCAATTGACAGAAATGTACGTTGGAGCCCTCTTCTCTCGTTTGAGTTTTGAAGAGAAGCAAATCTTAGTTGTTGACGCAGCTCGAGATTGTGCAAGTGCCGATCATTGGTACACCTTCGAAAAAGATTGGGGATAATGATGGATATTGACGAGCGTTTCTATCGCATTGACGCAGCACCTTATATTGTGTTTCCCGACGACAAGTCTATTCACGTAGTAGAAAGTATAGAAATCGTCGGTGACACAATCTTGATCGAGACCGACACGGGTTGGTTATTTAATGACATGGACGTTTTTACAGTAGAAGAAATGGTTGATGTAGAAAATAAAGTAGAAGAATTAATTAATAATGCTTAAGATGAAATTAAAGAAAAAGATTAAGTCGAAGATATTAACGTATTTATTTAATGATTGGGTTAAAACTGAAGAAGATATAGAAACTCTTCAATTGACCAAAATGATGATTGAAAATAGAGCTAACACTATTTGTCCACCTAAACCGACTATCGGGTTTAGATCACATTTATGAAAATAACTAAAGATATATTAGCAGAGTAAAATAAAGAAAAGATGGATAATATTGTAATTTTTGATTTGGATGGCACTTTGGCCTTGATCGATGATCGGAGAGCTATGGCTACTAAAGACAATGGTAAGATGGACTGGGACAAGTTCTTTGATCCGACTAACATTGATCTTGATAAGCCTAACATGCCAGTAATTCATATGGCTAAGCAACTTAAAAAGACTGGCCATAACATTGTGATTTTTAGTGGTAGAAGTAAAGCTACTAAAGATGCTACTAAGAAGTGGCTCGATAAGTTTAACGTACCATTTGATGTACTTAAGATGAGACCGACTAGCAATGACTTTAAGTTTATGCCAGACGACAAGCTTAAGCAAATGTGGTTAGACAATCTGATCACTGACAAAAGTAAAGTAGTATGTGTATTTGACGACAGACAAAAAGTCGTTGATATGTGGAGAGATAATGGATTGACTTGTATGCAAGTTGCTCCTGGAAATTTTTAAACCAAAAGATATGACATTTAACGATATTAAATTTGAGAAGAATCAGTTCGGTGATGGCTTTGGCTCTCACACTGAGGTAGGTAACTTTATCTTGAGTGTACAGTGTGGTCAAAGAAACTACTGCACACCTCGACAAGATTTAGACTCTGTTGAAGAGTACGCTTCTTTTGAGATTGCTATTTGGCCAAAAGACCACAGCAGAGATTGGTGTACTCAAGACTTTGTTGAGGGTATCAATGATGATGTTGCTGGTTGGCAATCACGAGAAGAGATTAACGAAGTATTAGCAAAATTGTCTAATGAGTAGGCAGTTTACATGGTGGAGAAGATTTGGAGGCACCATTAAGTTACCTAAGAAGTACTTATATAAAGGTGCCTCTGAGCTCCTTCAACGTATTGAGTTTGGTGAGTATGAGTTCGATCACTTAGGTCGTGAGATCTATCTCGAGGACAAGATTTACGAGGCCAAAGTTGAGGCTATTAAGAAGGAGAAGCCATGGCTCAAAGGTGAAACCTTGACTGAGGCTCTTGAGTATGATCGTAAGCAATACAATAAGCGTAAAGCTGTGATGATGAAAAAGCACCTTGAGAATGAGCAAGTACTTCTTTGGAAATTGGCTGAAGAACTCTCTAAAGAGTTTAAGCTACCTAAAGACGATGTGTCAGAATTGATGGAAACATTTGATGGTACCACGCGTGAGCTCTACTTTAAGTGTATGAGTATTGCGACAGGTAAAGACATTGATCCATCTAAAATGCAACGCTTCTTTCAAGAGCAACCACAACACATCTTGAAACCAAAGGAGCGCAAGTACATAAAATTATGGATGGCGCTAGTTAAAGAAAGAAACTGGCAAAGATTCTTAAATTGGGAACAGTTAAAATGAAAACATTTGTAGAAATAGGCTCGTGTGACTTTGACACCTTAAACTATTTAGGTGACGAAGGTTGGCGAGGTGTAATCGTCGAGCCAATCAAAGAGCGCTTAGACAATTTAGCAAAATTAGCCAATGTAACCTATCTTAACGTTGCATGTGCTAAAGAATTTGGTAAGGCTACCATTTGGAAGTTTAAAGACGAAGAGATTGCCAAAGACTATGATCTAGCGGGTATGACCTCATTTAGACCTGAAGTTTTTAACGGACAAAAGGTTAACGAGACTAAGGCTAAGATGGAAGAGCGTGAAGTTATTACAATGACTTACACTAATATTCTTGATGTGGCTGGCATCGATCGCGTTGACTTTTTAAAGATCGACACTGAAGGCTACGATTGGATCATTTTGCAAACAGTAGACTTTGAAGGTCCTCGTCGCCCTAAATTTATCAAACTAGAGCATGCTCACATTGATGACATATTAGCCGCTGAATTCTTAGAGGATCATGGATATTACGTAGATGTGCAAGCTAAAGATATTTTTGCACTTGATTTGAAACAAAGCTAACGTAGCTTAATATATAAATTGAACTTAAATTTATTGGATATGAAATTAATGGACGCACTTCGTCAAGATGACCGTTTAACTGAAAACGGCATGGCTACTAACTCAACTTCTTTGAGCGCTGTAGTTGATTTATTCTATAATATTGGAGCAATGCGAGGCCAAGATAAAGGGCGCTTGCTTTCAGACTTTTCAAAGGCATTTCACCAAGATCCGACTCGAGCAATGAAAATCTTGTTTTGGGCTCGTGATGTTCGCGGTGGTGCTGGTGAACGTCAAATCTTTAAGGACATTCTTGTTTACTTAGCCAACAATCACTACGAGGTCGTGGCTAAAAACTTGTGGTTAGTGCCACAGTTTGGTCGATGGGATGATTTGCTTGCACTTGAAGGCACTAAGTGTGAAGCTTACGCTTTCGGTATTATTCGTGAAGCCCTAACTGGACCAACACGCAATGCGTTGTGTGCTAAATGGATGCCACGTCAAGGTAAAACTGCCGCTAAGTTGCGTAACTTTATGGGTCTAAGTCCTAAAAGATACCGTCAGCTTCTAGTTAATTTGACTCGAGTGGTTGAACAGCAAATGTGTGCTAAAGAATGGGACGCTATTGAGTTCTCTCAAGTGCCATCTGTGGCCGCAGCTCGTTACCAACGTGCATTTATGAAGAATGCTAATGAAAGCTACACTAAATACTTGGAATCCCTTAAGAAAGGTGAGACTAAGATTAATGCTAGCTCAGCTTACCCATACGACGTAATTAAATCATTGCAGTTTGGAAATGAAGAAGTAGCAACTGAACAGTGGAATGCATTGCCTAACTACTTAGAAGGTGCAAACGACATGATTTTGCCAATGGTCGACGTTTCTGGCTCAATGAGCTGTGCTGCAGGTAATAATGCAAACGTAACCTGTTTGAATGTTGCTATCTCGTTGGGTATGTACATTGCTGAGAGAAATGAGGGTCCTTTTAAAGATGCTTTCTTGACATTTAGCGGTCAACCTGAACTTGAAGTTTTGAGTGGAGATCTTAAAGATCGCTACCGTCAAATGTCAAGCTCTGATTGGGGCATGAACACTAATCTTGAAGCTGCTTTCGATTTGGTATTAGATCAAGCGAAGAAACACAATGTATCGCAAGATCAAATGCCTGACAAGATCTTGATCTTATCAGATATGCAATTCGATGAGGCGACTGCTTCTCGTCGATGGATGGGCGAATCGGCTGTGACAGAATGGAATCCAACTGCTCAGCAAATGATTGAGACCAAGTACCGCGATGCTGGTTACAAGATGCCAAAGATTGTTTACTGGAATATTCAGTCTCGTAGAGGTGATGTGCCAGTTGCATTTGACAAAACTGGTACTGCATTGATCAGTGGTTTCTCGCCTGCAATTATGACTTCAGTCTTGAATGCAGAAGAATTTAATCCAATGTCAATCATGGACGAGACCATTCTAAGCGAGAGATATGCTGATGTAAAAGCATAATATATAAACAAATAAGATTTCTTACAGCAAACTTTATTTTATATTCAATTACATAAGTTCAAAACAGAAATCTGATATAAGGATCGATTCAGCAACTTTTAAGACAAGCAAACTCTAAATACGATCCTGTTAAATTTGAATCTGGGACTTTTTTTAGTCCCAGATTTTTTTATGTCAACTATTTGTGGTATATTTACATATGAAAATAACGAAAGACGTATTAGAACGTTACGTTAAGGAAGGTTGGTTGATTTCACAGACCCACCCAACTCTTCCATTAACTATATACAACTACTCGCAAACTACACAGTACGAGCAATACTGGGACGAGGTAACTCTTCAGTGTCGAGGTCTAATCACCGATGACGAGACTGGCAAAGTTATTGTTAAACCTTTCTCAAAGTTCTTTAACTACGAGGAAATGCCAAATAAAGTCCCATGGACCTCATCTGAATATGCATATGTTCAAGAGAAAATGGACGGATCTTTGGGTATCTTATTCAATTACCATGGAGAATGGATTATGGCAACTCGTGGTTCTTTTACTTCTGAGCAAGCTATTAGAGGTATGGAAATCTTGAAGTCTAAATATATCTTAGACGTATTCGAACCTTCTGTTGCATACATCTGTGAGATTATCTACCCTGAAAATCGCATTGTTGTTGACTATGGTAAAGAGAAGATCACATTCTTGGGAGTGGTGATTAACTGGACATTTAATGGTTGGAAAGAATCAGATCAAGCCGAATTGCATTGGACCACGGCTCAAATGTACTTTAAAATGTCAGGTGTTAAAAAGTCCGACATCGTTGAGACTAAACAGGTCTTTAGACAAGATTTAGGACATGATTTATACAAACAATTAAAAGACTTAAACGCAGAGAATAAAGAGGGATATGTATTGCGTTTTCACCCATCTAACACTCGCGTTAAGATCAAGTTTGAAGACTATGTGAAATTACATAAAGTTTTGACTAATTGCTCGTCTTATGATATTTGGGAAAACTTGAAGACTTTCGGTAAATTGCCTGAAGAATTCTTGAAAGATGTACCAGATGAATTCTTTGACTGGGTTGTTGGAGTTCAGTCTGATTTGTGGACAAAGCATGAAATGACTTATGTGATGTACAACTCTTTGTTACAGGATATATTGTCTAAATTAGGTGAGAATCCAACTCAGAAAGAAGTTGCGCTTGCGATTCAAAGTATCATCAATGTGGATTATGGATTGTTATTTGCATTGTACAATAACAGAGCTGATAAAGTGGATGAAATCATTTGGAAGATGATTAAACCAGAATATGAAAAACCTTTTAATACAAAATAAGAAATGAAAACACTTTTTATCCTTAGAGGTTTGCCAGGAAGTGGTAAATCAACCCTTGCAGATTCATTAGGCATCGACTATGTTGAGGCGGATATGTTCTTTATGCAAGACGGTGAATATAAGTTTGATGGTACTAAATTAAAAGCAGCACACAAGTGGTGTCAAGATCGTGTTCGTAAGATCATGGAATTGGGTATGATCGTCGCGGTTGCAAACACATTCACTCAAGAATGGGAAATGGAACCTTACCTTGAAATGGCAGAAGAATTCGGTTATAGAGTCAACTCATTAATCGTAGAGAATCGTCACGGCAATGAAAGCGTTCATGTGGTTCCGGTTGAGGCAATGGACCGCATGGAAAAAAGATTTGAAATAAAGCTCAGATAATTTTTTTATGTAGATAATTTGTGGTATATTAGCAGTGTAATTAAAAGCTAATACTATGAATTTAAGATTTCCATTCCTTCGTCAACAAGACGAAAACAACATTCAAGAAATGATCGATCAAAACCCAGAAATTTTTGATCACTTGTCAGATCAACAAATTGTCGCGATCTATCTTAATAAGCTTTATTCTAACGAATAAGGCTTACTTAAACTTTTTTGTAAATTAACATATAATTATTAAATTATATCTATGCTAGAACTTATTCAACATCCATATGCTCAGTATGTTTTGTACTATTGTATGGGCGGTGTAGTCTTTAATGCCTTCTACGATTTTGTAGTTTCTAAGATTGGCAACGAAGATTTGCGATTCAATATGTTAGAACGCATTTCAACTGGCATCATATGGCCAATATTTACGATTATCTTTATTATTAACTTTATTAAACAAATTTTTAATGGCAACCACGAAGACTAATTACGGATATTGTTGTATCAATACGACTCTACAGAAGTCAGATAAAATTACTACTAATCGTAGCATGATTAAGCGTACATTTGCAGAGAAAGGTATTGAGTATGCATCTGAGTTGGCTCTCGCTAACGCCAAGGATCTTGTTAAGATTATTAATTGGAATAATCGCCAAGGTATTAAGCTATTCAGAATTAGCTCTGATATGTTTCCATGGATGAGTGAGTACAAGCTAAGTGATTTGCCAGACTACGATAAGATTGCTAATATACTTCGAGGTGCTGGTCAGATTGCAATGGACAACGGGCAACGTCTAACGTTTCACCCTGGTCCATTCGATGTTCTAGCATCTAAGACTCAATCAGTTGTCGATAAATGTATCAAAGACCTTAATAAGCACGGTGAAATCATGGATCTTATGGGTCTGCCACGTACACCTCACGCTGCGATCAATATTCATGTTAACACCACACAAGGTGGCAAAGACGAGGCAATGCAACGCTTCGTAGACAACTATCACTTGCTTGACACTTCAGTGCGTAAGCGTCTTGTGGTCGAGAATGACGACAAAGAATCGCAGTATGCTGTCGAAGATCTATACGTTGGCATCTATTCTAAAATCGAAGTACCTATTACATTTGACTATCATCATCACTGGTGCCACCCTGGAGAATTGACACAAGAAGAAGCTCTTAAGATGGCAAGCACAACTTGGCCTAAAGGTGTCAAACAATTGGTACACTTCTCGTCATGTCAACAGATTCACGAAAATGCAGAGCAAACCAATAAGCGAGCACACGCTGACTATATTTACGAGCACATTGACGATTATGGTCTTGATCTAGACATCGAGCTAGAAGCTAAGGCTAAAGAATTGGCCCTTCTTCAGTATGTGAAACAGTTTGCCGTTCAACCCGTATAATAATCAAAAATAAGCTATATGAAATACGTAAATGGTTTTTTTAAAGGTTTTAATAGATTTCTATTACACCTTAACAAACGACAAATGGGAGTACAATCTAACCTATTTTGGATTATTGCTCTATTTAACTTAAGCACTGATAAATTCTGGTTGTTTGCTATTCCAGGTATTGTTTTCAGAGGCTTACAAATCATTATCGACGAATTAAGAAAAGCATAATTATGAGTTTAAAAGTTGATGCACTACGTGCAAGGTATCAAGCACAAAAGCTTGAAGCAATCGCAACCCTAGAGGTCTACATCAAAAACGCAGCCGGAATTGGCGAGCACCCTCAAATCATCGAGGAAATGGACAAGTTAGTCAGAGATGTAGCTGACGCCGATGATTGTCTAGAAACACTAGACCAAATTTTTACAACATCCGATGAGGGCGAAACCCTAGGGAATGGTGGCTCCATAAATAGTTGATTTATTTAGGCATAGTACAATCAGGGGCCAGGGGAGATCGAAGGATCTCCCCTTTTTTTGTTTGATATATAATAAGATGAGACATATTTTACCATTAGATCAATTTTTGAATGAGGGGCGTAACTCTCTAGATACACTTGCAGGTGCACTTACAAGAGAAGTGTTCTTAAAGTGGACTATTGACTTTAAAGCTGGTAAGTCAAGCTCAACCTATATGAAGTACGTTGACGATAGAAAGCGTAGTATGTTGTTTGATCTAGAGGCCACAATTCATTTTAAAGGTAAAGGCTTTGAGATCTTAAATTCTACAGGTGCAGATGGCAGAGATACCGATGATGACGGTGACGATCAAGATCCATATATCATTATTGATTTTGCGATCAATCCAGAATGGTTACCTGGTGAATGGTCAACAACTTACTTCCACTTAGCAGATGTAATGCGCCATGAGATTGAGCACATTACACAAGACGGTGAAGCAGTTGGTAACTATCGCCAAGGCAAACCAATTGAGGATGACTCGGGATTAAGAACTCTCATCAAAGCTAAACTTTTACCTAAGTACCACTATTTGATGTTGCCTAAAGAGGTTGACGCAAATTTACAGGGTCTTAGATATGAAGCTAAAAAGCGTAAGGTCGATATGAGTAAAGCTGTAAGTGATTACCTTGATACTCAAGACTACTTGACTGACGAGACTAGAGCCGAAGTTATGGATTTGTGGAGAAAGCGCGCTAAAAAAATAGGAGGTATTCCGACATTTTAATGAAGATTACTGAAACATATGATGATTTCCTAAATGAAAAAGGGAAGAAGCCTTCTACTAAAAGCAAGGTTAAGAAGATCACCAAGAAGATTGCTAAGGTAGTTGGCAAAAAAGAAGATCTAGTTAAAACAGCTAAAGAGATGGCTAAATCACCAGATCCATCAGGTAAAATGCAAGCAAGTTTAGCTAAGGTGCAATTAAAACAATCCGATGCCGAGGCTGAAAAACTGGTACTACAAAGACATGTTGAAGTACTCAAGTCTAAAATTAGCACGGCAAAGGAAAAAGAAAAGGCGGCTAAAGAATTAGAGAAAACCAATAAAACTAACGAAGGTATGTTAAGAGTTAAATTATACGAAGAGTTTATCAATGAATCCGATGAAAGAGATTGGAATGATAAACGCAGAGGTCCACATCCATATGACAGTGGTTTAGATAGCGAAGAGGAAGAGGACAAAGAAGATCAAATGAAAGATCAAGCCAAAATGGACGATGACGATCCTGATGCATATAAAGAAATGCCAGGTGATAAAAAGGCCAGAGAAAAAGGCAAAGTTAAAACATCTAAGCATGTAAAGTCATATCACGAACTTTACGGCGACGAAGAAAATGAATCAGTAGTTACTGAAGCTAAGAATACTATAGGCCTTGCATTTAAAGACGAAGATGATTATACTGGTTTTGTAGAATTTATTAAAGACGAAAAAGGTTCAATTAAAAAAGATTTTGGATGGGATTCTAAGACTAAATCATGGGAAGTTATAATGGACGTTAAAGTTCTAGATAGCATTTATGGTGAAGTAACTCCAGGTAATAAAGAGTCTGGATGGTATGGAGCATTACCTGGTGATTTTGAATCGGTAATAATTGAATCTCAAGTTACCGAAGCTAAGGATATGACATTTACAGATTATCTTAAAGTATTAGATGCAAAATTTGAAGATGCAATGGCTGCAGTTAAGGGTGAAAATGGAAGCGATGCTGAAATTACACCAACTCGCGGTGATATACTACAAAACTTTACTTTATTCAGAAATTACGTATCTTCATTAACTAAGAAATATAAAGGTGATAAAACTAAACTTAGATTCTTAACGGAAAAGGTTAGAGAATATGAATCGGTTATAAATGAATCAGTAGTTAATGAAGAAAAAGCCGAGGGTGACAGAGGTCCTATTGATAACCCGGATATTGAAACTGCACTTAAGAAAAAGAAAGAAGAGACTGGTGTGCCACTAGACTTTTTACGTATTGTAATGAGAAGAGGTATGGCCGCTTGGAAAACAGGTCATAGACCAGGTGCTGGTCAAGAACAGTGGGGTTATGCAAGAGTCAACTCATTCTTAACTAAACAAGAAGGAACTTGGGGCGGTGCAGACTCTGACGTAGCTAAAGAAGTTAGAGATGGTGGCCACGACAAGAAATTAAAGAAAGCCTAATGAAGACGCTTAAGTTCGATCAATATATTACTGAAGCTTCTAAGACTGAAGCGATTTACAACGACTATCCGGCCGCTGCAAAAGCCAATGCGAAAAAGGCTCTTAAGTGGAGAGACGAGCACGGTAGAGATGAAGTCGATGGCGGTACAGAAGTTGGTTGGGCCAGAGCTAATCAGTTGGCTAAAGGCGAAAAGCTATCAAGAGATGTTGTTTCTAGAATGGCACAGTTTAATCGTCACAGAAAAAACTCATCAATTTCAGCTGAGTTTAAAGATGAACCTTGGAAAGACAGAGGTTATATCGCTTGGTTGATTTGGGGTGGTGATGAAGGTGTTGATTGGGCCATGGCTAAAATGGACGAGATCGAAAAAGAGGAGACTAATGAAAAGGTTGACTTGGACAAAGTTGAAAAGTATGCTGATAAAGTAATGAGCCCAACTGATGTTGAGTTCACTAAACACTTCTACGACCAATTGACTAGAACTGAACATGATAAAGCTATTACTGATGCTGAACTAATCGGCTTCTTTAAACGTTTAGCAAAAAAGAAAAAAGAATTTGATAAGTTTAAACAAGACTATGATCAATTTGTGGCTAAAGACTCTCGTAGTGAGATAAATATACCATTTAAGAATAAAGTTGATCAGATCATTGCTAAAACCGTAATGCGTAAGTCAGACTTTAAAACGTCAAACGCTGAATATACATTTGAAAACAATATGAAACACGTTAAACTGTACGAAGAATTTATTGCCGAAGGTTTTTGGAGCGGCTATGAATACAAAAAATGGGTCAAAGCTAACGGTAAAATTAAATACCCTAGTTGGATCAAAGAACAAATGAAAGAAATTATCGAAGGTGGTTTCATGGATCCAGTATACGATGCTGAGCACAACTACATTTATTTGTGGTGGAACAGCCTAACTGACGATCAAAAGTTTAATAGCGATAAAAGAAAGAAAGCACTTGGTGATGTGGCTGCGAAATTGATCAATGATCACTACAACGATATTACAGGATACACTGCATTCTTTTTTGAGGGTGCTGCAATTGCCTTAGATCTTTCTAAGCAAGTTGAAGATAAGCTTGCAAACGGTGAAGCAGTTGAACCTGCATACTATTTGGCTAAAGAATATTTTAAGAATATTGGCAAAGATTACAACAGATCTAGAGTCTTTAACGCAGCGCACGAAAAGCTAGCAGAGTGGATGAAACTAAAGGGCGTAGAAACACTCTAAAAAAGAAGGATATATAATCTAAATATAAAATAATACAATATTATCATGGCAAGAAAAATATTATCTTTTGAGGAGTATTCAGCTCAGGTTAAAGGTCCTCAAGTAGAAGAAACAGAAATGGAAGACGTTGCTGCGGCAGACGTTGAAGAAACTGAAGACGAGGCTGAAGAGGAAGAAAGAGAAGAAGAAGTCGTTTTAGATGAAGAGCCTGCAGAGGAAGAGTCAGATGACGATGATGACGATGATGACGATGACGACGAAGATGACGATGACGATGACGATGACGACGAAGAGTTAGAAGAGTCAGAAGACATGGAAGAACCTAAGACTGTATCTGAAATGATGGCTGAAGCTTACGAAGCTGCATGTTCAGAAGCACAAGCTTATGAAAGTGACGATTACGAAGATCACACTGTAGAAGGTTACATGAAAGAGAACGCAGCATTGGCAGCGGCATTAGCGGCTAAGGCAATGGAAGAGGCTTACGAAGCAGTAAAAGACGGTGAAATGACCGTTGAAATGTACGAAGCTAACTGTAACTCTATGAAAGAAGCATACGCAAAAAAAATTGACGAACTTAAAGAAGGTTGGTCAAAATAATTTAATTATGAAACACGTAAAACTGTATGAAGAGTTCATCAATGAAGGCCTAAAAGCAGGTAGAGATGAGCCAATCGCAAAAGCTATCATTGCATATTTTTATGCAGTAGAAGGCGGAGATCACGCAGACGAACTTAGATCAATGGGTCTAAATCCTCTTAGAAGTGATTCAAATCCACAAGAAGAAGAATATCTTTCAGGTTGGGGTAAAGATGCAGTTAGAGCACTTTCAGGTGCTAGAAGAATTCCTAGTAAATTTATGACAGGTAATGTAATTGCTTTAGCGGCTGACAATGGTAATTCATACTACTTTGACGGTGGTGATTTCGTAGAAGGCGATAAAACTATTATTCCAAATGCATTAAAATTAACGTGGACTCAATTTATTGACGAGTTAATTAGCATGAATATTATTGAGGCACCAACTTACGGTTAATCTGTCTACAATAAACTTTTTAAAAGGTCTATGTATAATACATGGACCTTTTTTATTTAAAGAGATATATGCCAAGAATACCAGTAGAAATTATTTATATGCAAATCGCATATCAAACGGCTAAACTTAGTTACGCTAAAAGACGTAGAGTTGGTTGTGTTATTGTTAAAGATGAACAAATCGTTTCATTTGGTTACAATGGTACACCGCATGGTTTTGATAATGATTGCGAAGAGGATCAAATTAGGTATTATGATAATCCTGACCACGCCATGACATTAATGGACAAAGGCTATAAGTGTGAGAATGGATGTTGTAGTAAAGTAGTGACTAAGCAAGAAGTTTTACATGCTGAATCAAATGCTATCACTAAATTAGCCAAGTCTACTTTAACATCAGATGGCGCAGATCTATATACAACGACTGCACCTTGTTTTGATTGTGCTAAGCTAATTATTCAGGCAGGTATTAGTCGAGTTTATTACTCTGAAGACTATCGCGATATGAGCGGTGTTGAACTATTAGAAAAGGCTGGAATCGAAGTAAATGAAGTTATCTGTTGGAACGATCTATAAACACAATTATCGAAGAGGCTCTTCAGAAGGGCGTATTTGGCCAGGACTTTCAATTTAGAAAGAACCAAAGAGAGATTATTACAAAAATATGCGAAGCTTATCTAGAAGATCCAAACTCAACAGTCGTCATCGATGCACCAACGGGCTCAGGCAAATCGCTTATCGCAATGTGGGCTTCATACGTGCTCAAAGAGTTGGGCAACCGAGGCTATCTTATCACCAGCGATCTTTCATTACAAGATCAATACGAGTCGGACTTCATGCGGCTCAAGTTGAATTGGCCTTCAATTCGAGGTGTTGATAATTATGAGTGCTCTGTAAACGGGCTACCATTTTCCCTTGGTGATTGTAAGCTCAAAGGTATGGGTTATGATCAAGCTGAAAGGCTTCCATGTTATAATTCATGTGAGTACTTACAAAATCGTAGACGAGCCATTGAGCAACCTGTCGCACTACTTAACTACTCATTTTGGTTGATTCAACGTAACTATGTTGAGGCTAAAATGATTCAAGAGGAGCGAACAGTTCCATTTGAAAAAAGAGACTTTGTCTTTTTTGACGAGGCTCACAAGGTAGATGAGATAGTACAGAGTCACTTTAGTCCTAGAATTGAACCCGCGATCGTGGATCGTATGTTAGAAGTTGGACGCTTTGCATCACGTCAAGGTTTTGCTGAATCATCATGGACTCGAGGACGCTTAGAGGGCATGATTCGCTCTATGATGCATGGTGATAAAAACGAAGTCTTTACTGCGATGCAAGAATTTGAAAGAGTTTTACACTCTTTTGGACAAATGAGAAAAGAGGGTAACAAAGAGGCTAAGAAGCGTTACAGAGATCGGACAATTCCAAGAGATTGGCAAAAAGCATTTGGTAACTTTGATCGCTTTAAAGATGTACACTGTAAATTTGAGGATTACATAGATCTAATCAAGCAAGTTGGTGTTAGCAAAATGGTGCTTGATCAAAGACCAGAAGAGTCGACCTTTAAGTGTGTTGAAGAAGCACTTATGGTCAACAAATACTTACATGAAAAATCAGGCTTTAAAGTCTTTATGAGTGCCACCATTGGAGATCCTCGTTCTTTTGCTAGAATTATGGGTATTAAAGGTGCAAAGTTTATCCGAGTTGATAATGCGTTTAACTACGACAAATCACCTGTGGTTTTTATAAATAGACATAAACTAACTTATCGTGAAAAGGAAAAGAATCTTCCATACGTTGTCGCTATCTTGGACCAAATTATTGACAAGCATAAAGGACAAAGAGGTATTGTACATACTGGCTCTTATGAGTTTACTAATTTTATTAAGAGTAATAGCAAACACACGTTTAGGTTTATAGACTATGAAAACTCTAAAGAAAAAGCCGACATGCTTGAGCTTTTTAAGAAGAGTAATGATGGTGTTTTAATGGGTCCTTCATTGTTAGAGGGGCTTGACTTAAAGGATG
>Ga0102963_1000580_pt1 | contig 15778 bp, 10 predicted proteins | sample SalPon2_C_H2O_MG_2_FD_84522 | JGI IMG/M metagenome (GOLD analysis project Ga0102963, IMG submission 84522) | Salt pond water microbial communities from South San Francisco under conditions of wetland restoration - Salt Pond MetaG SF2_C_H2O_MG | ecosystem: Environmental > Aquatic > Non-marine... | reverse complement strand
GACTTACAAAAATTGGGAGGACAGACAAGTATCTGCTATAATGTCAAACCCATTTAACACCACATCCATACTCACAAACATAATCATGAACACAGAAGATGGTGAAAACACAGAAGGTGGTAAAAGGTATACATTCACATACAACAGGAGTGAGTTTGACGAAGACAAGACTGGTAGGTTGATATATATGGACAGAGACAACGTCTCTACTGGTAAGCCAGTGTTCAAACCTGAGCAAGAGGAGGAGGTTAAAGAAACCATTAGGGTATTCCTTCGTTCAACTATTGATGAGAAATCTATTGAAACAGCTGGGAGTAGGAAACAATATGCCCCAACTCCACCCCCATCCGAGCCTACACCATTAGCTTTTGAGCCAGCTTATGAAAAATTTATTGCACCAAAAATTTCAAAAATCGATGAAGGAAATCCAGTTGGGGAAAACCTTGCTAATACAATAGAAGATGTTGTGGAAAGCATAACAGATATGCCAAATTACGTTGTGGAATATGATGATGGTAAAATAAAATTTTACGCTAGAGAAGATGGCAAACGAAAGGGTAAACCCAAACGAGAATTTGATGATGAAGACATTCAGGGCATAAAAGATTTTATTAAACAGCGGTCTTTATCAAATGCTATGGGTAAAGATGGGAATTACCACACCGCAGCTCAACGAAAAAGATTAATAGAATCCCAAATGGTAAATACATCAAAATATTAATAAATGAACGAGAAGGCAATTCAGGACGCATACAAACTGTTTAAGGGCAGTGGATACAGCAAGAGCATTGATGAATTTAAAGAACTCATTAAGACCAATGAGAATGCGCTGTCTGATGCGTACAAGTTATTTTCTAATAGCGGATACAGTAAGAGCATTGATGACTTTAAAGTATTGATGGGGGTTACGACTCCTTCAAAAAAAAAAGATACTACGGAATCGTCTTTGGAAGATGGTTCTTTGGTTTTACCAGAGTCGTATAGCGAGCAGGACCCACTTCTAACTCCATATCTAACTCCAGAGCGAGAAGAGTTCTTAAGGGCGGTAGCTGAAGAACAGGGTGTAGAATACGTACCGCCTAAGCCGCCAAAAATATCAGATGTTGAGGTAACACCATACGCTGAACAAGACATTCAGCCAGCTGACCAAACTCGTGTGGAGAAACTATATATGCCCATGGAGGAGGAGCAGTCTGCTCGTGCCCCAGAGGGTATAAAAAGAACGGCTGAAGTAAAACTACCTCAGTACGATTCTCCGTCAACAGTATTGATGGCTCATTATGGAGATTATTCACCTCCCGAAGCCAAAGGGAAGTATGTTGCATTCCCAACAATATTCCCCAAAGACCCCAATAACCAAACGTCAAATATAAAGGATTGGATTATTGCTAAAAATGAAGACGAGGCGTATGAAATAGCTAAACAAAGAGGTGAGGTTCTTTATTATGATACACAAGAAGAGGCAGCTTCTGTGGCTGCGGGTTCATGGAAGTCTAGTTGGATGTCTGACGCTGAACAAGACATTCAGCCATCGGATGGTGATGGTCGTCTTGTTGGGGCGGAAGAGTTTGAAATTTTAGCAAATCCTATTCGGGAGGATTTAATTGCTCAATTGAAAGCAAACAAGGCTGGCAATTTAAACTACAGAGAACAAGAGGAGGCTGTAAAATTATATAGGGAAGGTGCGTTTACTGACGAAGAGTTGGATGAACAAATTAGGTTAGCTAATAGAAACAATCTTCCACTATATGATTATCAAATAGAATATGTCTACAACAAAGCTACATCTGAAGTACCTGTTCTGGATGCAATGGACCTTAGAGTTTACAATGTTGTTGAACAAGCCGAGCAAAGACTTCAACAATTAAAAGAAGTTGACCAGAGGATTGAGAAAGAAGAGGCTGAGGTTTCTGAGAGATTAAAGAAACAAGAAGAGGCTGCGGAGGCAGAGCGATTGGCTTCTTTGGAAGGCATTGATGAGGACCTTAGCTTTTTGTCGAGTGATTTTTTATCACAATCAGAAGAAACTGTCGTTCCAGAATTAAATAAAAAGCTGGGTAAGTATGGAATTGCATTTAGTAAGGCTATTGTTGGTACAAATGCGGTGAAAATGGTATCATCAACTGGTGAACCTGAGACCATTGGATTTGGAAACACAGAAAGTCAAAGGGCGTATGCAATTGAAAGGATAAAATCATTTGTAAAGAAAGGCGGAAAAAAACCTAGAGAACTGACCAATATTCAAAAAGAAGCAAGCGACTATGTAAGGTCACAAGGATTTGATTTTGATTACAATCAACAGATAGAAATAGCAGAAGCTTATGAAGAACTTGAAGAGGACCTAAATTTTATTGAACAGGGTATCTCGTATAGTCTACTTACAAAGGAAGAGAAAGAAAGGTTCGGTAAATATTATTCAGGTAACTACATATCTGTATCGAAGGAAATTAAATCAAAAATGCTAAAGAAACTAAGTGTGCTTGAGGAGCAATTTAATAAATCAAATTTCTTTAGCGAAAATAATTACCGCAGAGCAAGAAATGAGTACGATGAATATATAGAGAAAAAATTAAAAAGTATTTCAGCATCAGCTGCACGAACAAATGACGCTGTTCAAGCGTCAATAAATAATTTAGAGCAGACATCTCAAGAAGTCTTTGGTGTGTCATTGAATGAGCTTCAAAAAATAAAGCCAAAGAATCAAGAAGAGGCACGCATAATGATGGATATTGGATTGGCACTAGAGAAGGCTAAACAAGACTATCAAAATGCCGCAATATTATATGAGAGTGCTAATACATACTACGATGCCAAGGTAGAGAAGAAACTACAGGTCGAGTTGGCAGACAACTTGGAGGCAATCACAGAGTCATACACCAGTGCTCTTAATACAAATCGAGCTGGACGATATCTTTTATACTTTCAGTTGGGTTTACCAATGGACACCCCACTAGAAGAGGTTGCTGGGTATATAGAAAAAGCACAAAATGCTAAGGTTGGGAGAGCATTGTGGGCTTTCCAAAATGCCAAGACAATGGCTGGGAAGATGGAGGTATTCAAGAATGACCCATTTGAAATGATAGCATCCGTGGGTGTTCAGATGATAGGGCAAATGAGACCCTATTGGAAGGAGATTGTTGCAACAACTGCTGGGGGTGCGGCAATAGGTAGTGCCACTGGCACACCTTTCGGGATTGTAGGTGGTGGTATTCAAGGGTTTAGGATTTCTCAAGCAGCCATTAATGCTGCTGTTGAATACACCAATGTGGCTCTTGATGCTATGAGAAAGTATGGGTATAATCCAGCTGATGCAAAGTCGTTAGATAAGGCAATTAATGACTCACGTGTTTGGGATGAGGCTAATGATGTTGGTCTCAAGAGGGCTGCAATCATCATGGGGGTTGATTATCTTTCTGGTGGAGCAGCTGGTCGAATAGTTAAGGTTGGAACGGTTGCGAGCAGAGGGCGGAAAATTGCTGCAAAAGTAGGTGAAGCGTTGGTTTACCAGCCATTTGAAGAGGGGCTTGGTGAATATCTTGCTCAAGTTGGTTCTGGTCAAGACGTAAATTGGACTGAGATTCAGTTGGAGGCTATGGGTGGTCCATTTGTGAGCACACCCATGATGGTTCTGAATACATACTTTGACTCCAAGAGAGAAACCAATATAGAAATTGCCAAGAACTTAATGGACATAGACTTTATCTCAAAGGAGATATCGTCAAACTCACGCATTAGCACTTGGGCAAACAACATGGAGAGACTTGGTCAGATTAGTCCAGAACAAAACCAAATCATACAAGAGAATGTTGGGTTGAGAGAGGAGGCTAGAGATTTGCTGGGTGTTGGAATGTCAACAAGATTTAAACCAAAGAAGACTATAGCTCTTGAATCACGAGTAATGAAGTTGTTATCTGCACGAGAACAGCTATCATCTACGGCTAATAGACGCTCAGTATTTAGTAAAAAAATATCTGAGATAAATTCAGAGCTAGAGGATATTGTCACAACTAAAAAACTAAGAGACAAAGACGGGGAGACAAATCTAGATATTGCTGGTATGCCTTTGGATAAAGGGAAGCGTGTTGGATTGTATAAGATTAAGGGCAAGGAGGTTAGTAAGCAGGAGTTCTTGGACAAGGTGAGAACAACACCCGTAGAGGAGTTGGATGCTTTAAACCCAGAGGTACGAAACGACACTGAATCAAAATCAATACTTAATGAGATATTAACTGGTGGATTAAAATCAGTTCAGGAACAATTCCAAGAGCTTGACAATACAGAACGTCAGAGATTTATTGACGAGGCTGATGGCGATGAGGCTACAGCAATTAATTTATTTCAAAAGTCTATCCGAGAGAATCTATTTGATGATGCAAATAAGATTTCAGACAATCTATTTTTAAGAGAGCAGGGTGATACAAAAAGAGAGAACCAACAGAGGGATAGGATAACAACCATCGCTACCAATGCGGCTAAATCAATATCCAAATTATTGCCACAGGTAAAGATTGTGATGCACAACTCTGCTCAAGATTTTAATAATGTAACCAATAGGAGGGGAGCTGGATTTTTTAGCTTTGATGACAATACGATTCACGTAAACCTTGAGGATGCTAATTTAAGAACGGTCCCACATGAGGTATTCCACGCTGTGCTATTCAATAAGCTAGGCGAGGAGGGTATCGCAAGCTCAATATCAAACATGGTATCATCTGTTAGAAGGGGTCTACCCAAGAATAGCAAGATATACAAGCGTGTTGACGAGTTTGCAAGGATGTATGAAGAGGATGAGGCATTCGTTCAGGACGAAGAAAGAATGAGCGAGCTGTTTGGTATTATGTCATCGGAGTACAAGAAGCTGAGTAAGCCAAGCAAGAATGCTATTATAAAATTCATACAAGATATCGCCCGTAAGTTTGGCATCCTAGATGTAATAACAGATACAGACGAGGCTGTTATAGACCTAATGAATACCCTATCTGAAAAGGTAAGAAAAGGTGAAGAACTGGTTGAGGGGGACGTTAAGACATTAGAAGAGTTGGACAACGGTACGAACCCAATAGGGGAACCTACAACCATTAGGAAAACAAAGGAGGGTGGAAGAGAGTCTAAAAATACCTTTAAAGAATCTCACAAATACTCATTGATTACACCAGACAAGTCTTTTGACTTCATGAGTTTAATTAATGACATAGCTGATAAGAAGCAGAAGGTTTGGTTCTGGGTTGCTGACCAATTAGGGATTGATAAAGAACTGGGCATAGATGCTGGACCTAGTTTCGCTTACCAAAAGGAGGGTGATATATGGGCAAGCAGTGTTCCTGTTAATGAAATTCAAGAAAGTATTGACAAATCAGATTACCTTTTTATTATCAGCGGTGCTCCTGATAAGAGCCATATGTTTAACAAGGTTGTATTTGATAGGTATGTTGAATCCATCAACATGGACTACAATGAGTTTAAGGATAGGATTCTATCAGTCGAGCCACCAAAAGCATTTGTAGAAGTTTTGGAGGCACATGATAGTTGGGATAGTTTGCGTGAAGATGGTTCTACTGATTATACACCAACGAAAGAAAAGGCAATAGAGGCATTAAAAAAAGATGGCATCAAGTCACCATCAAGCAGCCAAATAGCTGAATATAGAGAGAGCAAAACTAGAATTGGAACAGGAAGAAAGAAGTTCCTAATTGCCCACAATTTGCAAGGTGAAAGAACAATGAGAGCTCCATACAAGAAAGCATTCATTGAGATGGGGCGTGAGTTCTTAGACCCAAATACTTTTCGTGATGGCTTCTATGTAGATAATGATTTTAAACAGAACGATGTTATGTTGGTGCTAAAGCCAACTGGAGTTCGTGAGGGCTCTAATCATTCAACGTATGAGAATACGGTTACGGGAGATGTTGTCGGAGTTCCAGACGTTAAGGTTGACGCACTTGAGTTAATGCCAGTGGAGATGCGTGAGAAATACCAAGGTAAACGCTCAAAAGCATCCCAGTCTATAGCCCCATATGGGAAAGGCATAAAAGAAATTGAGTCCCCAACGGGGAGAGAGCAACGCTCTAGAATAGAGGATGCAACTGAGAATGGTCAACGCATTGTTACTGATTCTGATATAACCCTATTTAGAGGGACCAAACCCAAGATGAAGAACGGTAAGCCATTCTCTGTACATAAAATTAAGAAGGGTAAGTTCGCAGCATTGGACAGAAAAATCTCTCTTGGATACAAGGGCGACAAGCCATTGAAGATATTTGAGATACCATCGGGGACAACGGTTGAGGTTGTTAGATTGCCAACGGGTCAGGGTGTTGAAGGATTTAGAAGAAATGAAGAGAATGCTATTGACGCATCTGATGCTCAAGTGGTTAAGCTAATTACCTACGATGCTAGTGGCAAAGAAGACCAATACATTATTAAGGATGACGACCTATTGGCGGCTGTACGAGATGAGACTCCTCAAGAAGAGCAGGAGCAGAGTCAACGCATGGCTGAGACTCCACGAGGTAGAGGGCAGAGAAGTACACCAAGACTAGTTCGTGACATGGATGTTCTATTAACCCCAGCCACTGTTAGAGGTATGAACCCAATGACAGAACGAATAAAGGCACTGTCTATAAAATACAATGATGTCGTAAAAGAATTCCAAAGCAATGGGGATGAAAACCTTCTACCAATAATTACCGAACTTGAAGAGCAAATACTAAATGAGCCAAAGCAAGAGATAATTGACAAGGTTTCTGAGATGTCTGGTGTCGCAGTAAAGTTTGGTCCAGCACAGATGGGGCTATGGGATGGTATGTATGAACCATCGTTCTCAATGACCTTGTCTGTAACTCCACAAGCTAACACAAAAAAACTAAGTAATCTATTAAATGGGTTTGCTGAGAAGTATTCTCAGGATGCATATATACTTGATATGGAATCCATAAAAGACGAACAGTATCGCAATGGTGAGTTAGACAGATTGCCAATGCAAGAAGATGTTTCCGAGGGAGTGGTTGATTATCCACAAATATATTATACATTTGTGGATGCACTAAGCGATGACCAAGTATTAGAATTGTCTGATGAACTTTCTGCGAGTGGCATACCAGCATTTACCATAGATAATAATGAATTAAAAATATCAGTATTACCATTTAAAGAAACATATGAAGAAAAAAGAGAAATCTACGAACAACAAAAAACAGAATCAACAAAAGCCATTGAACGCATATCAAAAGGAGATGGAATCGTTCAAGCAGCTGTTCGAATCCGTAGGTCTTCCTACATCGGGTCTAGAAATGACGGAGACTCCCAGAAAACAAGCAGACCCTACAATAAGCGTGACGTTTTTAAACCGTTCAAAAAACTCTCAACAAAAGTAGAGGAGTCAGCCAAGGAGTTGGCAGCAATTAGAAGGGAACAGATACGACTATCTAAAAAGAAACAGAGTCTATCTCCAGAGAAACAGAAAAGATATAATGAGCTGACAAGTGTTGTCCAGCCAACCATGGAGAGAACATTCGCTCTGAATAAGAAACTCTATGAAGAAGCCAATCGGGAGATTATAGATATTGCACGCAATGCAAGTACATCAATAAAGTATCACATATCTAAGTTCCCTATAAAAAGACCATCAAGGGCATCAGTAAAAACCATCAGATGGTATGATTCACTTACACAAAAACTTGGTGATGGTGCTAGAGTTAGCATTATAGCAGACGAGGAGTCTAATGCAAAAAAATTATTTGACAATATAAATAAATCCAACCCCCCTACTCGTGGTTTAAGAAGAGAGACGGAGACAACGGAGCTTGGATATCCAAAAAAACTTATTGAAATAAAAACATCAAATGGAGTTATTGCAGAAATACAGGTGATGACCCCCGAAGCAATTCTTGCAAAGGAAGATGTTTTCAAACATATTAGTCCCGATAATAGGGATAGATATATTGAATTATTAAACAAGACTAGAGATAGACTTGGATTTGATATACCTCATGGATTGGGTCATTATTTTTATGAGATACACAGGGACTTAAACGTAACTGAAGAACTAAGAGATGAAGCCAAAAGATTAAGCAATATATATTACGATGCATTTTTGAACGACAAATCATCCTTGGATGAATCGTTTATGGATGATGTAATTAAGTTCAAAGAGAATGTAGACAAGGCTGATAAGACTACATGGGATTCGGGCAATGATGGTAAGTCACCACAGACACTAAATGATTATATATCAGGAGGTCCACGAGGTAAAGAGCAAAAGGGCAAAGTAGTCACAGACGCACAACTAAAACAACTCAAGAATGCCATCATTGAGCTTGGTAGAGCCAATGGACTCTCTGACGCATCTATTCGTGAGGTACTAAAGAGTAGAGGGTTCAAGGCTGCGGACATTAATCAAGCACTTGAATATCGAGTTGACTTGTTCACCGCTATGCCAAGAGAGTTTGAGCGTATCGAGGGTGGTATACAACAAGCGAGTAAGTTGTTTAACGATTTGCGTACAGAGTTAAACAAGTGGTCTACATCAGGACGACCAAACATCATCGGCAAGAGACGAGTAAAGACCTTTGCTGAGATTCGTCAGAAGGCGATGGAGTTGATGAAGGAACATCCTATCTATCAAGCACAGAACGACCAAGTGCAGATGGAGATTATGAGCGCATTTGACCGTTCATTAGGATACCGTGCAAATCCAAGTGTACAAAAAGAAATCTCTGCACTTAGAAACAATCTAAGACAACGCAAAATCGGAGAGAAGAACTTGCGTGAGGCGCAGATTAGATTAAAGAATTTCATCAGAAACTCTTTGCCTAAGTCGAAAATCTATACTAAAGCACAAGTCAATCGCTTGACCAAGATGATTACCGAAAGCAATCTCGACAACTTTGAAGCACAAGCCCTCAAGGTGATGGAGATTGTAGAGCAGCAAAGAGAAAAGATTAGAAAGGTACGCCTTAAAGAAATCTACAATATTGTAAAGACTAAGGCAAGACCTGCTATGACCAAGACAGGTAAGCGTAGAGCAGCAGGGTTGGATGCCATTGGGCAAGAGACATTCGCTGCCATCAAGCCTGTGATGGATGCGGTGCTGAAGAATGACTTGGAGGCATTAGAAAAAATCAATGCTTTCTTGAACGAGAATGCTAATGAAATAAATGAAGCCATTGACAATTACACAAGAGGTGAGCAGTTAACAACTAAAGAGAAAAGATTACTTGCTCAACAGTTGGCTTACGATTCATTCGCAGAACTGAGCACGGCTTCTTTAGAGGAAGTAGAACTATTGCTTTCTGAGGTGAAAAAAGCCAAGAAGGAATCAATCCTACGATTTAAAACAAGAAGACTTAAACGTGCTGCTGATGCAAAAGCAGTGGCTGACCTTGTAACGGAACAGATTGAAAAAACAAACCCTGCATTGTTTGATGAAAACGGCAATGTATTGGATGTCAATGAGAGAGACGATGTGGCTGATAACATCAGAGAATCGCTTCAGAAGTTCAAACTAAAAGAGGCATACCAACAAATCAGAGGTAGTTTCTTTAAGACAAAGGCAGGGCAACAAATCACTGCATTCAAGAATTGGTTTAGACACTTAGGTACGCTAACCAACCTTCTTGATAAGGTCACTGAAGGCAAAACTATGTTCACCGATTACATCTACCGCAGATTGAATCGTGCTGACGAGATGTACAATGCTGGTTTGTTTGAAACAAAAGAGAAGTTAAACAACATCGCAAAGCAGGCGGGTATTGACGGTGGGATGCGTGGTGTAGATATGCTGCTACACGGCATCGGTCTTCAGCAACTTCAAGTTATTAGAAGCAAAACAGGAAGAGAGAGATTAACCTATCTGAATGGTGACCAATTGCTACGCATCTACGCACTTAGCAAGAACCCTATTCAAGCGCAGAAGTTAGCTGCGCAGGGAATCACAGAAGAGGTCATCTCAGATATTGCTACCATCCTTGGTCCTGAACTAACCACATACGCTGATGGTGTAGTTGATTTCTTGAGCAACGAATACTACGAGGGTGTTAATCAGGTTTACGCTGCGGTCAATAATGTAAACTTAGGATTTGTAGAGAACTACTTCCCAACAAGAACGGTTCAGAGCAAAGTAAACTCTAAGTTGCTCGATGACGGAGACTTCAACGGAATCTTTAATGCCGAGACTTCTCCTGCATTCAAAGAAAGGGTAGACCAAAAGTCTGACATTCAACTCAAAGCTGGTGACTTCACGAGTATACTTAACGACCACATCCAAACGATGGAGAAGTATAAGGCGTTTGCTGAAACGAGTCAGCAGTTGAATGACTTCTTTAGAGTAGAAGCCGTAGACGCATTGTTAGATGTAACAGGACTAAAGAAAGCAGTGAAAGGTGCAATCAACTTTGCTATCAATCCAATGGCAGGAAAGAATGCATCAGGACTTGAGTCAGGTATATTGGAAAGCATACAAAATAAGTTTACAAGTTTTGCCTTGGCATTCAAGTTGGTTCAGATTCCGAAGCAGGCATCATCATTTATCAACGCATACGAAGAATACAGTTACTTCCCGCCCAACTCAAAAGTTCCAAAGGTTGTTCAGTCAGCCGTTGACCCCGTAATGTTTATGGTGGATGGTGCACGAGTTCTTGGTAGTATGGCTCTTGATTTAGTAGGTAAAGATGGTGCGATTCACCAAGCAATGGAGATGTCTGCCACATTCCGTAAGCGTATTGAGCAGGGTCTTGAGGGCGATGTGTATGGATTGGAATCAGGCTCACAAACATTTAAACCTCTTGACAAGAGTATGTCTAAGGTTGCACGAGCAAGAAGAGCGTTGCGTACAGGTGCAGCTGCTCCAACAGTCATCGGTGATGTTATGGGGGTTATGGGGTATATGATTAACTACAAGCGTAACATCGCTAATGGTATGAGTAAAGCCGAAGCATTGGAAGCCTTTAATAACTACAACGCTACGCAGCAATCAAGACGAGGAACAGACAAGATTCCATTGCAGTACAGTAACAACGCTTTGGTTCGTGGTTTTACGATGTTCGGAAGTACCCTGTTCTTGCAAATAAACAAGGTAATGTCTTCAGCAACCAATATGTCTAGTTCTATTTCTGAAGGTAAAATGCCAAGAAAACAAGACATCCGTGCATTCTACTTGAACCTCGCTATTGCCAACGTATTGTTTGTAGGTATATCTAATATAATGATGTTCATCAAGGGTGATGACGAAGACAGAGAGGCTGCATTGGATAAGATGAGAGATGCAATGCTTGGACTCAACCTATTGTACCAAATTCCATATGCAGGTGCGATGTTTGAATCATTGGACCTTGGTGAGAGATTGGAAGCATTAATTGCAGGTAAAGAATACAAGAAGAAAAGAAAGATGGTTGACGATGTGGTCAATCCATTCACATCTATCTCGTACAAAGTAAATCGTTTGATGAAAGAAGATGGATGGACAGGTGTTATTAGACCTATTGCTGAGTTAGTGATGGGTGTTCAGTTGGACCCATTCATTGGTATGTTCAACAAAGCGATGAAACCTGAAGACCTGTTGGAGTTCGATGATAATATGTACGACATCTTGGGTATCTCTAAATCATACCGACCTGAAGATTATTCTGATGAAGATTATTCTGATGAAGAGTTTTCTGATGAAGAGTTTTCGGATGAAGAGTTTTCTGATGAAGAGTTTTCGGATGAAGAGTTTTCGGATGAAGATTTTTGATTAATAATGCCGTTTAAAAAGATAGGTAAGAATAGATATAAGTCCCCCAAGGGTAGGGTTTATACAAAGAAGCAGGTTGTTGCGTACTACGCCACAGATGGATTCAAGAAGAAGGTTAAAAAGAAAAAGCGTACCAGCTAGTAGTATCTATAATACTTTAACTCCTTTTGCTTCTTGTAGTGCAGCATAATCTCGTTGTCAATATATGATGATACCCCGCTAATCTTGGTGGGGTTCCCGTATATTATGCCATCCAAGCAACCCCAAATGACTACGGGGTTCAGCATCTTATCACATACCTTAACAATTTTTCTTGCAGACATTGGAAGAGGATAGGCTTTTGACATCGGCTTATCTATAATCCTAATTTCAGCATAGGCTATTATCTCACCGTCTTTGTCGTAAATCCTATAGTCAGCATCCTTTGGGCTTAGTCTCTTGTATGTCCCGTTAAATTTTGAGACGAACATATCTATCACTCTCTTCTTATCAGATGTCTTCATTGTTATTAAAAAAGTTCTGAAATTGGTAGCAATATACCTCTTGATGTATTGCTATCCCCACCAAGTCTATCTCTTTCTGAGCCCACATATTTTCTGCACCTATTCTTTAGGAGCTCGGTACCTATTATGTGGTATGTTGAACCAAAGCAAAAGCAATAATAATCAGCGTGGGTCTTGGATAACCCACTGGGCATACCTCTGCTTTCGTACTCCACGTAAACATTGCCCGTTTCCAAAGCCCTCTTATCGTACTTGACCTCAACCTTGCTTCCAGTAAATACATTGGCAAGTTCCTCCTCCTTTACCTGACCAATCTTTAAATCATATCTAAAGTCACTATTGTACTCCATTACCTATAGTGTATTTCTACATGACATCTAGAGCAGAGAACCTCACACCTATCTATTTCTTTCTTTATTACGTCCAATCCAAAACCCTTTGAAACATAGTCAGACACTCTGAGGTTATTTATTTTTTTAGTGTGATGAAACTCTAGGGCTTGAACAACAAATGTATCTGGATGTGTTTTATCTGAGTACCCACACATCTTGCATCCAACACTCTTCTTGTACTCATTTACAAAGTTCTTTAGACCTTCTTTTCTTGCTTTCTTTTTTGATGAGTGACACATCTTGCAGACTCTTGTTCTGCTTTTATAAAATTCCTCTATTGGTTTACTCTGTTTGCAGTGATTACAATATTTACTCTCCATGTCTCATAGATGATTTTAATTTATTCAATTTGGAAACGAGCTTTGATATGTTGTTCACAGCATCTTGTATCTCCCTATCGGCTATTGATTCATATATGTCAGAGAGGTCTGAATATAGTTCATCCATGGTTTTGTTTATTACATTAAACCTATCTGTATCTATATTTGACCTCCTGTTTTTCATCTATTTCAATCCATTTAGTATGGCTCTTAGCTTGTACTTCACAACATCAATATCGTCATCACTCACATCATGCTCAATTAACTCTGAAATTATCTCGTTGTACTTATCACAAATTTGAAGGTTCCTTCTTAGTGTTTTTACTGTTGACATCAGCCCGTTTATATGCGCCTCCATTCTTTGTATGTTAATAATAAGCTCTCCCTTTGACTTTAACTCTAGTGGGTTCTCCTCCTTGTATGAAAAGAATAAATCATGAACCATCTTGTAAGCCTTCCTAAATTCAACATCAATGGCGTATATGTCATTGAATGATGTCACAGCGTGTATAATTGTCGAGTGGTCCTTTGAATGTATTTTCCCAATGTCCGTGTATTGCATACCCATATCACGAAGTATCTTATAGAATATTCTTCGTGCATCGACAACCTCCCTCTTTCTTGTGCGCTCACTTACATCTATTTTTAGGTTCTCCTTGATGATACTAGATAGTATCTGAATGTCTGTTTTTTTTGTCTCTAGTGTGTTCATTTTGAAATATTTTTTTATCTAATACGTAATCTAAATATGTGTCCAATGTTATGATTTCAAAGTCAACAAATATGGGTATCTCATCCTTTTGGTTTAGGTATTCGAATTTGAAATATAATGGGTTGTCATGAAGCATTGACACACCCGATACACTTTTAACCCATCCATTTGTTTTCTCTAGTAGGGATAGATTCCAATCTATCTGGTGAAGTATTCCCATCCACCTTTCTTCGGGAAGTTTTTTGACTTCATACCATACCACTTCTTCCATCTCAAAATCTCTATCCCCTATATATTTCTGCTCTAAATCCAATTTTTTTTAGCTCTTTTATTCTATACTCTTGTAGCTTTGCAAGCCTACCTCCACTTGTTTTTACCTCAACGAAGAGTGGTGGTTCATCTGCCTTTAAAGCCAGAAGGTCTGGTATCCCATTCTTATTTGTCTGTATCAGCTTGATGACATAGTAACCATCAGACTCCAGTTCTTTTATTTTTTTTGATTGTATTTGCTGTTCGGTCACATTACAAACTTAACAAATCTCTCTTAAAGTGCCTCAACGTGTAGTCCTTCTTTTTAATTACGGTCTTATATATTTTTTTCTCTATACCTCCCTTAGAGAAAACCCAATACACATCACTCTGTAGTCTATCCTTTGTGGTCATCCTATCCCTAGACTGCCAATAACTTGTGGCACTAAAGTCTATGTTGTAGTACACCAATGCTTCAGCCTCACGTAAGGATATACCCTCACGCCCGCTTACAATCTGTAGGGCTATAGCCTTACAGTCGGTGTCCTTGAAGACACTCAGCTCGGTTGTCAATTTTTCTGTGCCGAATACTTCACGCAATGCATTGAGTTCTTCCTTGAATTTGTAGAATATACCAATCTTTTTATCGTAGAAGTTGTCAAATATGAATTGGGCTTTCGTGTAATCAATAACCTTCGAGTTACCTGATTCAAACTTAACGGTGCCAGAATATATCTGATGCAGTTTCGTCATCAACTTGGCTGGAGTATCGCCCAGTATGGTCTCCTCATTACCCTCAACAACTAGCGTCTTGTTTAGTTGAGCCGCAATTTGGTATGTAATCGGCTCAAGGTCTACCTCAAGAATATGCTCCCTTGTGTCAACCTTAAAGCCAGCTTCCTTTTGTGTATAGCTTATGGTGTATGGTTTCATCCTTTCGATTATAGATTCTCTACCGTTTGAGTAATCATTAATCATGAATCCATTTATTTTTCTTTGGGACACATCCACATAATCCTTTGCGAACTTGTAGAAGTTTGCATACCCCATGAATGGATTCCCCTTTATGGCATACACCTGATGATACATCTGCGAGTATGACTCTGGGGTTGGTGTACCAGATAGTAGTATCACATACGGGTCGTTGTTCTCTCTGAGTATTCTTCTCACAATCTTGGAGCGATTGCTTGGCTTTGGGAATGCTCCCATACCATGAGCCTCATCCAATACAACCATATCAAACGAACCATCCACCTTGTGTAACGACTCGTAGTTTATTACGGTTATATTGTAGGATGGAGATAGCATATTGTAATCATCCTCGATGCTGCTGATGGCTTTCTTTTTTGTCACGAACAGGAGGTTGTTGACGGGCAAGTTGCTTGCGATGCCAAGACTTGTTAGTGTTTTACCAGTCCTTACTTCCATGGACAGGTACACAAAATTGTATCTTGAAATAATCTCCGTTGCCTTCTTGATTATCTTCTTCTGATATGGTCTAAATTCTATGTTCACGCTGCAAAGTTTTTCGTAATACTCTATTGATTCATTTATGTTTTTCCTTACGGATTCATCACCAAGGTTATTGTATTTTAGAACATCGACCCAAGTTGATTTTTTACCCGAGCCAATCTTCCTCCTCTTTGTCTGGTTCATAACCTTCTTTAACCCCCTCAGTGACTTGAGGTGTTGGCAATTATCTTCACCATAATTTGGTTTTATTAATCCCATTTCAATCGTTCAACCATTGCTTCAAATTTTTCTAGTGTCGGGAAGTCTTTGATACGCCCATTCCACCAGTTGTAGAAACGTGATTGTATTTTCTTTCGCTCGTCATCATCTAACTTATGATAGTTGCAGTAGAATACAAAGGG
>Ga0102963_1000571_pt1 | contig 15946 bp, 22 predicted proteins | sample SalPon2_C_H2O_MG_2_FD_84522 | JGI IMG/M metagenome (GOLD analysis project Ga0102963, IMG submission 84522) | Salt pond water microbial communities from South San Francisco under conditions of wetland restoration - Salt Pond MetaG SF2_C_H2O_MG | ecosystem: Environmental > Aquatic > Non-marine... | reverse complement strand
TCTGGCCCTGCCAGATAGCCTCACCCGATCCGACCTGGGCGGTTGCGGCGAACGGTAGAGCAAAACCAACAATGGCGAGAGGTAAGATTTTACGCATTGGAGCTATCCTTGTTTGTGTGTTGAGAGATAGTCCTCATGGCACGCCAAACCCAACCCGCAGCCCTTCGACCACGGCCTTGAGCGCCTCCGGCCCAATCGCCTGCGCCGTCTCGGCCTGGGCGTCAGCGACCGCCTCCACCGCCGCCAGGACGGCCTTGGTCTGCTCCGACCCTTTGCTGCTGTCGATGCTGTAGCGATAGGAGACGCGGATCTTGTTGCCGGTCTGCGGATCGAACTCGTAGATGGTCTCGATCAGCGAGCCGGTGTCGTCTTTGGCGTTGGAATACGCCACGCTTTCCGGGATACCGGTCTCGCTGTTCATGTCCACCGCAAAGCTGGTCATGCCTGGGGCGTTGGTCAGTTCCGCCGGCCCCACCGGCGAGCCAATGTCGTCGGTGGAGGCAGTGGAACAGGCGGCGAGGCCCGCCATCATGGCGGCGGCGAAGGCAAGGCGTGTCACTGATTGATCTCCTGTACCAGTTGTTTGACAACTTCCAGTTCGATGCCTGTGCGAGCGGCAAGCAGGGCCAGTATTAGCGCTCCGCCCCAGAGCAGGGCTTTCTGGAGAAATTTATTCTGCATCACGGAGTCCAATGCCTGTCGTTGTCGAAATCCTGCGGCGGCGGGTCCATAGCCTCCAACTGATCCGACACGGCACGGAGACGTTTCACCTCCATCCACAGAGTATCCATCGCCGCTTCTTCCGCATCTTCTTCCGGCGTGAGGGCGTTGGGGCCGTTACGGATCATCTTGCGAGCAAATTCCAGACCCCGCGCCATTGCGTTACGTTGCTTCCATTCCGGGGCCATACGGACAATGCGCTTCCCGGCTTCTATCTTGATATGTTCACGGATTTCCGCGTCGAATGTGTCAATATCGGCCTGCGGCTTTGCTGAAATAATCCAGCCCGAAACCCACACGCCATCCACCAGCGCGGGCGCTGCCTGCCGATCCGCGTGCTGCGTCCGCTCGTCGATCTCAGGCCGCGGGGCCTCCTCTACACGGTAAACATTGACGCTCGCCAGCGCCCCATCGGAACAATCCGCCCATTTCCGCATGGAGATGTTCGGATTTTCCTCCCGCCATTTGCGCTCAGAATATGGCCATTCAACCAGCTGGTTATTGATTGCGAGGACGTATCTCATGCTATCTTTTCCAATTATTCCGCGAAACACATTGTATAAGCGCGCCAATCATCAGACCCTGATCCACCGAATGCGGCGGGGCTTTGCGACGTGTCTGATACAATCCTGTAAGCGATGGCAGTTGTGGTAGCGCCGTAACTTAAAGTAGCGCCGACAGTAACCGCTAGAGTGTAATCTGCCATAGCGCTTGCTGTTACATTATCATCATCCAAATGCCCGACAGCGATATACAGATCACCCGTTGCTCCTAGATAGGGAGGGTCTGGCATACCAGAAGACCCTGACCCACCAGTGGCAGAACTCACATATGAACCCACACCGCCGAAAACAGCACCAGCCACGGTCAGGCCGATGCGGGCACTGGTGGAGAGGCCCGAGACATACGGGTTGGCATCTCCAGCCTGAATAAAACGATAACCTAAATAGGTCGCCACCGTGGAGTCACCCATATCCGACACTACATCCGTCGGGGTGAATCCGTTCCATGTCCCTCCGCTACTGGTATTGGCGTCTGAGGTCATGGCTACGATGGCAAGATCACCCGTTGAAGCAATCGACATGATGTCGAGAGCCTCCCCGGAACTATCAAAGCCGCCTGCCTCCTGTGCTGCTACCGAAACGCCACCTTTGAAGGTGATGCCACCGCCACCAGCCCCGACAAGACCGCCCGTCCCAATCAACCGCCTCGGCAAGATAAAACCAGCCATTATGAACCATCCCCGATCAGCGCACCATAAAGGGTTGTGCTAACTTTCCAGATTGCAACCCATGTGTAGCCGCTCGTCGCCAACGTCGGGGCGCTGCCGCCACCGCCGCCCGCGCCAACAAGCCCAGCGGCGCCCAAGAGGCGCTTTGCTAGAATGCTCATGAGCCGTCACCGATCAGCGCGCCGTAGAGCGTGCTGTTTTCTTTCCAGATCACCACACGAGTATAACCGGAAGTGGCGAGCGTCGGGGCCGTCCCGCCATCGTTTTCCCATTCGATAGTCGGCCACGTGATGCCGTAGGCTGAACCGTCATCAATGGCCAATGCTATGGATTCGCCTTCCGACACATTGTCCGTCAGACTGGTGATGTTGCCCGTGAGCGTCACCCGCTGCACTGTACCGTTGGCAGGCTCCAGTTCGGTCGTCACGCTACCGCTGGTGCTGGACCAGGCATAGGTCTCCTCGGTGACAGAGCCGTCCAGAATGATGTTGGTGTGGGTTTTGTTGGTGAGGGTCTGCGTGGCCGCCGTAGCCACCGCCTGATCCCAGTCAGCACTCGACGATGTGTCTGTCGCGACATAGGCAAGGTCATTGGTCGTGTCGATATAGACATCGCCAACCTTACCCGGCGTAGTCCCAGGAGCACCGGCGCCCGACGACACATCAGGCTTGGTGTTCAGGTTCGTAAGGTTGTCGTCCATTTCCGTGTTAGTAAGAGGCGACCCCTTATCAACACGTGTTGTGATTGTCGCCATTAGATGGCGCTCCTATCTGGGTTAGGAGGCTGCTAGCGTAACCGTCCAGGTCAGGATCAGGCTGTCTCCGGCACCCTTACCCACCGTGGCAAACACGGTTCTGCAGAGCATGTCGCCCGTGGCCGCGGTCGCGTTGTTGAACAGACCGGCCTCGACAACCGAGCCGGTGCTGACGCCCGCGCCGAAGGTCGCGACGTACTCGATCGACTCGTTGTTTGACCCTGTACGCGTCGTGCTGTCGAGCGCTACTTTGGACCCAAGCAGGGAGACGAGGTCCGTCTGAGCCGCCGCGGCCGCTGTGTTACCAGAGCCAATACCCATGTGGGTCATGACGGTCTGCGAGGTGCCGGTCATGCGTGCCGTTATGAAGTCCAGGCCGTCGTTGACGACCAGGTTCTTCACGGTGCGCTCTTCCTTCAAACTGCCGTCTGGGCCAAAGAGCTTAATATTGACCTTACCGGTGAGCTTGAGTTTGTCGTTCATAGCAGCGTTCCTTAGAAAGTTCGCGACTCTCCGATGTAGTCCGCCGCGAAATACGATGGGTCAACATAGTCATGCGCTATAACCGTGCCGGAGTCCGTCACTCCGGAAGCGTCACTAAGTGGTTTAGTATTTAGCAGAACAGCAGCATCTTGCGCAAGCGCGGTGTCTACCGCCACTTTGCCGACCGAAAGCGTAGCCACGTCGGTCACTATAGCCGTATCGCCAAGAGCCTGCAAGATAGTAAACGCGATGACCAGGACGTCGGCGACGCTGGCTGTGTCTGCCAAGACGTTAGACGCGGCGAGGGCTACGGTGTCGGAAACCGTAGCCGAGTCTGCCAGTACATTTGATGCCGCAATCGCTAGGGCGTCTGTAGCCGCTGCAGAGTCTGCAAGCGCTTGGAGAGACGCCTGCAGGAGGTTCAACGAGTCGCTAACACCCACCGTGTCTGACGCTGGTTTGCCTACGGAAGCCGCCACACTATCCGCGACGGCCACCGCATCAGACACCAAACGTGACGCAAGAATAGCAAGGACGTCTTGGGCCAACGGAGTGTCCGTAAGCGCCTTGAGCACAGACACCGACAAAGCGTCAGACGCGGCACCTGTGTCACTTGTGGTGGCGTTAATGACCCTCAGGACGCTCAAGGCGTCAGAAACGGACGCCGCGTTTGCCAGCGCTTTGGCGGCTGCGATAACAACACCGTCAGTAGCCGTGGCCGTATCTGAAGGCTTTAGTATGTTCTCAAACTGCCCGGAAGCGATCGCGGCTGCGATACGAATTGCAACAGTGTCTATCGTGATCCGTTGAGGAACGATCTCCGCGGCCGCATTCAGCCTCGTGACTGTCGCCCTAATCGTCACGCAAAGTCCTCACGCAGCCGGAATTTCATCCGGTCATACAACGTCTCTCTGACCCCTGACGCGAGCACGACTTCGATCTCACCTTCGTACCGGCCGGCGTCTTGGTCTAAGTCACCGGAGTTGAACTGAAGCGTCGCAACACCGTTAGCGGCGTCAGTAAGCGTGAACAGTCGGGAGAACAGGACCGTCGTACTGCCGACCGCCCGGAAGTGCAGGGTTACAGTACCGCCCGTAAGGTCGATGACAGCACCAGAGTCTTCGTCCGTCAGAGTGATTTGGAACTGAGGGCCTGTGTCCCCTTGGACCAGTTTATGGATCGTCGCCATGTGTGTAGCCCTCATGCAAACGGTCGCTGGCGGATAAACACATTGGCAGCCCGACGCAAGTCACGACCTTTGGCGTCGTCAGCCTCTTTGTAGAACATAGCGATGTACGCCGACCCGGCAGCCAAGTCCGTCCACTCTTTCTGGGGGATCAGCAATATCCGCCCGAGGGCGCCGTACGCAATGCAACGGCCGTGCGTCTCGTAGATGAAGTCCTCAACGCCTGTGGCCGTCAGCGACGGCTTCAGGACCCCTGTGCCCTGAAAGGCGTAGGACGCGTCCGGTGTAGGATAGAACCGAAGCTGCGTGTCTCGGTAAATCGCAAAGGCCGTAGGCCTGGACGTAGAGACACTCGGCGAGAGGAAGTAGTGTCGGTCGGTCACGCGGGGGAGTGGAGACCCATCCAGGTACAGCTTCAGGACGTTCTCAACAACCGATAGAGAAGAGACGTCTAGGTCGTAGTCTGCCTCGTTCGCGTACGTGAGGTCCGACTCAATGTCGAACCGCCACACCTCGCTCCGTGCGCAAAACTGCGCTGCTGCCTCCCTGAGGTGGTCCGTCATGGTCACTTCGGGGCAACCAGGGAGATGAGGCTGCAGGTACGGGAAGAAAGTAGACCACAACACAGCCATATCAGGTCACCCTGTTTGCGACCGCAGGGTCGTAAGCGCTGTCCGTTTGAGTCTTTGCGCCGATACCTGACATGAACGCCTGGTACGCCGCGGCGGCTCGCGCCTCGTTCGCGCCGTACTCAGCGTCCTTGCTGTACGCTCGGTAGAGTACCCAGTCTACCAAGGCAGCTTGGTATATGTCGTCGACGTTGATGACTGTGGTGTCCGCCCCGGCCGGGTCCAGATTAGCCTCACTCAAAGCGTGAGGGGACGGAACCGAAGAGTAAACCACTTCAATCTCAGCCGTACCTAGCGCCGGCGGGTAGACAAAGAACTGCTTCGGCTCGCGCGGGTCGAACGTGAAGTGTTCAATGTTGATCGTCTGCGTCTCGTCGTGCCACCCCGGTCGTTGGTCGTCGAGGATAGCGCGGTTCACCTGACGAACCACCTTTTTGTTCGAACCGGAGGCCACGTTGCGGGTGACATCCAGCAAGCGGAGCGCCCCGGAAAAGACTGATGTAAGGTCCTGCCGAGTGCCCGCAGTACACGTATAAGTCCCCGAGGCTGAGTTAGCGTCAGGTCGATGCAGGGTGATAACCCTGTACGCCTCGTTGAGCCACTCCTGCAGTTCCAAGCGCGGCCAGCGGACGTTGGTATCCTGAAGCACGTCCTCGACGCGCCCAATAACCTCGCGAACTTTATACGTCGCCATTCAGCGTGTCCTCAGGTTTCAAAATCCGGTATATCATCTACCGGTTCTTCAGTTAAGTTGTCAATGACCTCTGCGTCCTCGACAACGATGTTCGAGATGCCGCGCGGCACATCAATTTCAGCCTCAGCCTCAGCCTCGGCCTTCCGCTTGCGGCGAGTTTTTCGTGCTGGCGGAGATTGCTTTGGTGCCTTAAAGCTCTCCATCATGGCGCGTCCCTCTGAAGTCAGCCGCGGCCCGTCATCGGAGCTATTTGCAACGTGAACACGGTTGGACGGCGAGAGCACCACTCGCCAACGGCCGGCTACTCGCTCGGCGTTCACCTTCGCAAGGAACTCTTCGACTGTCATGATTTTTCTTTCTAAGAAGTGGGGGCCGGCCCCGTAGGGCCGGCCCTTAGGTAGACCCTAGGATTAGGTCGGGTCGCCGATCAGAGCGGTCACCAGCGCGGTGTCCTTCACGACCTTGCGGCCATAAACCGCGAGGCCACGAACGATGTCGCCGAAGTCCGTCTGGTTGCGCAGCGGCTCAGTCTTGGTGATCTGAGAAGCAAACGCACAAGCGGCTTTGGTGCCAGCGGCCATCATGCGACGAGGCTTCGAGCCTACGTCGGCGCCGCCGGAGGAAACCGCGGTCAGGCCGGAGACCATCAGTTTGTCAGTCGTACCGTGCGGCAGCAGGTTGCTGACGTACACGGTGAACCGGTCGATGGTGCCGATCTTACCCGTACGGATGGTGCTCGACGCGTCGCCGGTGAAGTACGCCTGCGCAAGGCTGGTCTGCATCAGCAGGTGCCGGTCGTACGGAGACATAACCAGCCAGCGGCCGTCTTCCGGGACATCCTGCTCGTCAAGCACCGCAGACATGCGGAGAATGGCGTTCAGGACATTGGCCGTAGTCGCTTCGTCCAGAGGAGCCGCGTCAGTGCCCAGGTTGTAGGCAGCCGACTTGGCACCCGCGGTAGCGCCGGCGTTGGCGGCGACAGCGCCCTCAGTGACGAACCAGTTGAAGAAACATTCGTCTTCAATGTTGATCTTCAGACCCTTGGCAGCGTCTTCAGTGAACATATCCATCAGGTTGAGGTCAGCCTGGTGGGCCAGCACGTCGTTGGTCTGGACGCTGAAATACTTACCCTTGTTGATCTGCATCGTCGTCAGGATAGGCGTCGGCGCTTCATTGCTGAGCGTCATACCTGCGCCGGTGTAGTCATTGATGGTGATCGAAGGCGCGGTCCGAATGTTGATGGTATCGCCCATGTTGGCGATCTCACCTTCCCAGTCGGTGTTCGCGATCTCCGTCATCATCGTGTTGGCGTAGAACTTCGCGTTCAGCTTTTTCGACCAAAGCTGAGGGATAAACGTCCCCGAGTAGTCCGGGGTCGTGTCAAACGGTGAATTTACCGGAAACACAGTAGCCATAATGGCCTCCTATGGAGTTATCATTGCAACCACTGCTTCCGCCGGAGTCACGCGCGCACGCGCCCTTCGGTGTATGCAGTAGTTAGCTCGCGTTCGAGTGCTTTGGCCTCGTCGAGGCTACCGCGCTTCTGCAACTCCACCACCTGGTTCCACTGCCGGTCCATTTCACGGGTCGTGTAGGTCCGGCCTTGGCCCTGGGCAGCTGGTTGCCGTCGCGTTGCGCTTCGCTGAGGCGTGACCTGACGCTCCAACTCGGTCTGGCGAGTGTCGACTGGCGGAGGCGGCTGCTGTGAAGCAATGCTCTCCTTCCACATCTGCACATAATCGGCTACGGCGTGTTCATCACCCGATTGATAAGCGGCAGATGCCGCCGCTCTACGGTTAGCTCGGAGCATCGGGTCGTATTCGTCCAGCCACTGTATCCAGCGAGGGTCGGTCTCCACCTTGGTGAAGAAGTCCGGCACCAGCGCGGTAAGACGCTGGTTGAAGGTCATCTCAGACACCTGGGCGGTCGTTTGCTGCACTTGCTCGCGCAGCTTCGCGACATCATTCTGGGCAGTAGCAGGTTGAAAACCCACAACCTCCGACCTGACAACACGTTGAATCATAGCGATCATGTCTTCGCCAAACTCGTCGCGGTCTCGTTCGGTCACAAGACTTTCACTTGTACCCGCCTTTGTAACGTCGACACGCTGCTCGGCTTCAGCTTTAAGCTGTTCGAGTTCTGCTTGCAGGTCCTGCATCTGCTTACGCAGGCTTGGAACTTCGGCGTCATATTTCCCCCGAAGGGTCATATAACGACGCTGCCACGCATCGGGTTCTACGTCCGGTTTAGTGTCCGTCCGCTTCTGTACCGTCTGCTGGTCGTTCGCCGGAGCCGGGTCTCCTGTATCCTCACCATCAGTGCTAGCCTGGGCAGCGGCGTCATTCGGATGATCGTCCACAGACGTTTCGCCTTCCTGCTCCACCTCGGGTTGGGCAGTGAGCCTACGCTCGTACTCTTCGATGTCAGCAAGGTCCTGTTGGACCTGTTTCGGGTACTCAGCCATCTTTGTCCTCTCGCGCCAAACTCAGGAGCCGCGTCCTTTTCCACGGGTGTGCGGGTGTCCCTTATGGTCTGCTGGGGTTTCGGTTTAACACCTCGCGCGATATTTCCACCGCGTCGAGGATTTCTTGAAACGCTTTGGCCCTCTCCTGCAGCCGGCGGATCATGTCCGTATCGGTCGCAAGCATGAGTTGCTTCATCGTCGTCTCCACTTCGTCGGTGAAGACCTTCAAAACTGCAGGGTGTTCCTTTAGTGCGTTGAAGCCTCTAGCGGCGGCTAACCCATGAGTTCTGAAGTCAATCATCGTAAGCTACTTAGCCTTTCATCACGTGTCAACTACGCACCGTTCGGTCGCGCGCTGACAAAGTTCGAGTCTCGCCCGCCTTGCGGTGCGCCGTCTTCCTGGCGTTCGGGCGGCTGCTGCATCTGCTGCATGGCCATAGCCTGCTGCGCAGCGATCCTCTGCTCCAACTCCTCACGCGACGGGACCAGTCGGTCTACGTTGGCCGAGCCGAGGTTGTTGGCGAGGTCTCGCATAAGCTCCGCTGTGCCGGTCGGGCCGACGATGTTCTGAGCGACCGGGCTCTCCAGCACCATCCGCAGGAACTCGCTCTTACGAACCGCCTCGGCTTCTTTGACGACAAGCGCCTGCGCGCCGCGCGCGAGGATTTTGACGTCGCCGATCATATCCGGGTCCTGCAAGTACCGCAGGTTACGCTGGTACTGCCTCTCCAGCATCGGCTTCAACACGTCATTGTCGATGTTGGAAATGACCTGTTTGATGGACTTTCCGGCGTTGGAGATCAGCATCGACAGGCCTGACGACGTGCGTCCTGCCCCTGGAACGTGCTGGCCGGTCATATAACGCGGTATGCCCGACATTTCGTCGGCGATGTCCATGTAGCGATCGAACACCGCCATCAGTTCCTGTGCGTTCGAGTTCGGTTGGAAAAAGTCCATCGGCGCGCTGGTGTCGCCGTAGTCTGACTGGCGGACCTGCCAGATTTTCCATGGGTACATCTGAGTAATGTCTTCGCCGTTTGGCAGCCGGCTCACGTTCACAACCACCTGAGGCCCTGACGCGACACCCATGTTGTTCGACATCGCCCGGGCGGCGGCGTTGCACATATTCTGTGCGTCCATCACCAGGTCGGCGACGCCATTTCCGTCCATGCGGCCCGGGACCTTCTCGTACGACGTCACGTAGTACGGCTTGCGGCCGAGCGGGTCGTAGTTCAACTCCGCACGGATAACCAGGTTGTCAACGAGCCAGACCTCACACGGGTAGCTGCGATGCGGGTCCGGGACCTCACTCTCGTCGAGCCCCCAGTCCAGCAGCACCCGGCCGGGGATGGAGTCCCACAGCTGAACCGCGGCCGTCAGGTCGTCGCCTGCCTCGTCGAAGTCTTTACCCGTCACGTCGTCGTAGCCGGAGGTCAAGTTTGTCTCCAACCAGTCGAGACCGGTGTGACCGAAGTTCGCCAGGACCTCGCGGACGGAGGCTTCGTCGTAGCCCTCCATGCCGATCATGTCCTCAACGTCTTCCCGAGTCAGGTGGTGAATTTCGATGACGGGCATTTTCTGCGGGTCGTCGCCCCACGGCGCCCAATAGAACTTGTACGGGTCGACCCTCTCCCACTCGTCCTGTAGGACCTCGACGGGCTCCAGGCCCTGCTCACCCCACGTCAGACGCCGACGCCGACGCGCCACAGGGCCTTTCATCACCGAGAAGGGGTAGGTCACCACGTCGTTTGTAAACTCGTACATCGCCTTGGACATGCCACCTTCGATGGCCTGGTCCTCCATTTTCGCCTCCATGCGCGCGACGCGTTTTTCAGCCTCTTCCTTCAGTCTACGCATCGCTTCATCACGCATACCCGACGCGAGTTGCTTCAACTCGTCGTCCTGCAGCACCGGGTTCCCCTCAGCGTAATACGCCTCCAGGTTCTGGAACATGATCTGCTGCATCTGCGCCTGCACGCCCGGGGGAACCTCCGGGATAGGCGTCGCTTCGATCGACCAGGGCTTATCAGCCCCGCTCCCCAGGAGCGCGTCTCGAAGCCAAGCGGTGGCCGTCCGGCACTTACCGCTCACAACCCCCATGTAAATCTCAGAGCCGCCCTGCGATCTGATCTCAGCCAGTTTCTCAGGCGAATACTCCATCGACCTCGCCCGGGTACACTCGTCCAGCCGCGGTTCTATGTGCTGGCGCTTGTAGTCCCGCATCATCACCCAGCGCCGCTTCGCGTGCGCGGCCAGCGCCGTGATGACTGGCATGCTTTGGTGCCGCGCGGCCTCGGCCATGGTTTGAGCCTCAAGCTGGCTCGCCGACTGGACTGGGATCAAACCCGCACCACCGATCATCGCAATAACCTCTCAACGTGTTTAGCACGTACATACCATATGTTCCGTGGTCAACGCCAGCGCTTATGACCACCCCGTGGAAGACACACGTCGCACCTCGCGACGCTGCACGCCGAACCCCGTCGCCCCGAACAACTCCCCGCCATCCGCGTGCAGGCACAGGTACTGCAGCGCGTCAGCGATGTCGGACCACGGGTGGGATTTTTCAGGGGACTCGTCCTTCGCCCCCTTCGTGTTGATTTTGTACCGGTACTTCCCCGCCAGGGCCTGCACCAACGACGAGGAGTCCTCGACGTCGACCAGCATCCCATATTTCCCGTCCACGAGGCGGGTCAAGTATTTCTCAACCGCTGCGAGCCGTGCTGCCACCGAATTTGTCCGCGCCGGCCGCACCACAAACCCCTCGGTCTTGTACATATCCGCCACGGTCCGCTCGTCGGTCTGTGCTCGCTGGAACGCCGCGGGGTCAATCACCACCATCACCGTGTAACCAGGGAACCTGTTCGCCAGATAGGGCTTGAGCACCTCCCGGATAAATCTCAGCGCCCCCGACCCGTCCGCCGTGAGCGACGCGTACACTACCATGCGGCCGTCGTACGACTGCTGGCCGATCACCGCCGCCGGCGTCAGCCCTGCGTCCACCCCGACGATCAGCGGCGTCTCGCTGTACATCGGGCGCAATTTCTCCTTCGACACGTGCAGGTCCCGTGAAAATGACCTGAAAACGGGTTGTCCAGATAGTGACTTGCCGAACTTCGCGTGGATGTAAACGTCTATCCAGTCCTCGGTCTTACCCTGCGCCAGGTTGTGGTAGTAGTCATCGGGCAAAAACTGCGTCCAGTCGGCCTCTGGGGACAGCCCAGACGGCTGGATCGTGATCTCCACGTTGACCGGCGGGTTGTTAATCAACTCCTCCCAGAACGTGTCCTGGTCCGGCGGGTTGGTCATCCCCCAGATGTGCGCGTTCGACGTCCCGTCGTCCTTCACGCAGCCCACCCCGTTCATCATTTTGTCCGGGTAACGGCCCACACGGCCCTGGGCGGCGTTGTAAATGTCCGGGTGGATTTCCCTGAACTCGTCGAAAATGATGAAGCTGGCCTGCAGGCTGAGGAGGCGTCTGACGTCGTTCGCGTCGTCCAGGCCACGAAACAGGACCTCACACTCCACGTCGCCCACCTTGAGAAAGAACTTGTACTCCGTCTTGGCGAACGTGCCCATGACGCCGTCGGGGAACCACTTCAGGAAGTCCGGGATGCTCGTGTCCCGCAGCTGCTCCCTCGTGTTCCGAACCCAAATTGCCCTCGACCTGCGTACCCCATCCTTGCACGGCGCCATCTGAGCAGCGTGGTGCAGTATTTTCATCACGCCCGCGGTGGTCTTCGTGCTGTTGTGATGGATCGTGCCATCTACCGTAACGTAATTTTCGGTGCCATCCACCTGGACATCCCAAAAAACCTCTTGCGCCGTCTCCCGCGTTACCGATAGAATGGTCCTGTTGGCTCTACCGTAACTATAGGGACCTGGGTATGCCTGCCACGAACTGGGCTTTAGTAAACCAAGTGCGCGACCTATCCGACGGACAGCGAAACTCCTCCGAAATAGCGAAACTCCTGGGGATACAGCCCCGCCACGTCCGCAAAATATGGACTCGTCACGACCTCCCAAGGCCCAACCGGGGTGCTCAACCCGGAGAGAAGAACCCGTCATATAAAGTCGGGCGTCGGATAAACCACAACGGCTATGCGCAAGTTTCGGCCCCAAAAGACCACCCCTACGCAAAAGTTCACGGAAAAAAGAAGTCAGGCTGGGTTTTTGAACACCGCCTGGTTCTTGAGCAGAAGCTCGGTCGTTACCTTCTTCCTGAAGAAATCGTTGACCACATAGACGGGCTAACTCTGCACAACCACCCAGATAATTTACGGTTGTTTTCGAGTAACCAGGAGCATCTACAGGAAACACTTCGGGATCGTCACCCAAACCATACCGAACAGGGTCGTGCGAACATGCGGCTAAGACATCGCCAACCTGAAGCTCTGACGCCTTTCGATATTCACCGTCTGCGCACAGTAGCAGGTGCGACGCGGCTACGCGCAATACTCCTTGTGGCGTTACAACTCGGTACAGATAGTCCCTACCTTTTGGGAAGCTCCCACCACATAGAGAAAGCTGGTATCGACCTGTCGTCTCGTTCCACGATAGAACGCGCATTGGCCGGTCTATGCGAGCAATGGGGATGGCCCCAAATTCAGTCATAACCGGCGTATCCCCGTGAACACAGCCCACGGGACCGATCGCCAGTGAGATGAACTTCGGGCTGAAAAAGAATGTGTCCAGTGAGGGGATGACTTCAAAGTCAATTTGGTACGTCAATTAGAGTAGAACCCTTTGTCGGCGGCTTCAGGGTAAAACACGTTCCGCATGTCCAGAGCCCTATGGATGTACATATCACCGTCGTCGTTGAGGTAGGGCTTACACCAGCAGTCGCAACCAGTCTCGTGTTCTCTGAGATCGTTAAGCGGAACCATGTGGTTCCGGTTGTCTGCGAACTCGCCCGTAAGAGGCCAGTCGTCCGAGGGGCGCTGGTACTTAATCACAGTTCAGTCCTCCATGGAGGCTGGGATTTCCACAGTGGTTCCCTCGATAGTCACCGGCTCCTTGCCGGCGTCTTTGGCGCGGGTGATGTTGATGATGACCTGAGGGCCAGTCCCTTGGGCGGCGTCCTGTTTCTCCAGGCCACCCATTCGGTTCAAGAGCTTCTGGAACTCAATGCGAGCCTCCGGCTTGACCGACGGGTGCTGCATGACTCGGTACAGATTGTCCAGGTTGGCGACACTGAGGATGCGGGCGAATTTCAACATCGCCTCGGGGTTTTCCAGAATTTCGTCCACGTCGGCCGGGGCCAACAGGGGTTCGTCCGTGGAGTCCGGGTCGGCTAAAAGCAGTGCAGGAGTCAGTGTTTTGGCCATGAGGTCCAGTAATGGGAAGTGGGCTTTGTGTCAAGGTGGGGGCGGTGGTGGTACGGGGGTAGTGCATTTGGAAGTCAATGGTCAGGGTACAGCCACGCGAACTCCGTGTACACATCTTTGTAAAACGCTCTCCGTCCGTGTCTGGGGATGTCTGCGTCCTTTATCGCGACCTCAGCACGCAGAGCCGCAGCAGGGGGGATGCCCGCCTGAAGCGCCCGGCGAAGCCTCCCTTTACACAGCCCGAGCGTGCGTTCCCACTCCGCGAGCATCCGCGTCTCTCCACGGTACTCCACAGGGTAGACGTTTATAGGTGTGCGCATGTTTTGATACTGCTCCGCCGGAGTGGCCCAACGGCAGTTTTCAGGGTCGTACCCTCCAAATGGGTTGATGCGGTCGATAGAGTGAGCCCGTGAGGGTTTAGGTCCCATGTCGGCAACGAATTTGTGGAACCCATCCACGGACCCAAACTGTTCGCCGTTACGCCTCTGACCCCGCCACCGAGCGCATACAGCCACGCCGCGTTCGCCATAATACACGTACTGCGGTGCTTTCGGGTCGTGGCACCTCTTTATCATCCCCACCCAGGTGGCGTACAGAGGGTGGGACACCCCCTTACGCCTCTGCGCCCGCTGCGCTGCGCGCCTGCAGTTTTTGCAGCTCGTCGACGCGCCCCTGGTGACGTTGCCGCGATGGGTCTCATACTCGTTTCCGCAATCGCACCGCACCGTGACATAAGCCACGTAGTTCCCTGACGCGTTGCGATCGGTCCTTTTGGCGACCACCGTGAGCTGGCCGAACCGGCGCCCTATGATTTCTTGGGGCATCTCTGGTTCCCTTAGTTAGCGTGTTTAGCCGTTGACACATTTACATGGTACATAAGTGTTGTCAACTAGGGTTTTGATGCACGGAACACCTAAAGATGGGCCAGGCCCCCCACCCCCTCGGTCCCTGGCCCCCCCGGTCTGGCCCTTCGACGCGTTTTGTCCATGCTGGGCGGTATGTATGGCAGACGGAGACGTTGGGGCTGCCAGGCACTCTGAAGCGCTGTATGCGCTTGTCATGACGCCACCCGTTTGTGATTTGTCACGTTCGGCTAGTGTATCTGAAGCACGTAAGCGCCATGCCTCGGCATGGTGGGGGAGACCCGGCAAGGTTTGCGGTTAGGAACACCATCCCATCGGTCCTATTCCGTTGGATGTTTAGCATACCCGTGACATTCCCTCCGCGCGAGGGATCGCGAGGCGACTGGGCAGCACCCAGTGTAGGCGCCACGGTCACGAACGCATCCTAAGGTCACGCCATAGGTCCGCCTTGTGGGATGGTTATCATACAGTCGCGTCACGATTACGCGGTTGTTAGTACCCACCACCACTGCGAGGAAAATCTTATGACTGTTTCCCTTCTCTCCGCAAAAGCCGTACGCTCTCAGATCACGGGTGCGGCCGAGTCCGCCAAATCCCAACGCGATAAAATCCAAGCGATCTTGGTCCAGTGCGCTGGCCATGCGTTTGCCCACGGTGACGTGACGCTGTTTGAGGCAATCGTGACGCTGGGTAACGGCGTTAATCAGAAGGCTATCAGGGACTGGGCCGGAGCCTATGGCCTATGCAAAATGAATAATAAAGGCGGCGCGAACCTGGATAAGAAAGCGCGCAATGCGGCGCTGGACGCGGACCGTTTCGGCGGCACGCAAAACGTGACGGCTTTCCTGGAATACCTCGCCACCGTCCCGGCTTGGTATGAGATGAAGCCGGCTGGCAAGGATAGTGCGTTTGACCTGGTAGCGCGCATCCAGTCCGTGACCAAGGCGGTAAACAAAGCGGTCGAGGATGGCGCGCCCATGGCCGATTTTGACCAGCGCATGGCCTACGCGGCGTGTGCTGAGCTAGCTAAGGCGATTGAAGCCGCGCTGGTCGCTTGCCCGGATATGGTCGCCCGCATTGAAGATCAGCGGAAGGCGGAAGCCGACGGCGAAGCCAAGACCAGCGCCATGGTCGCGGCGCTGGCGAAGGCGGCGAAAGCCGCCTGACCTCGACGGGGGGAGCGTTCGCTCCCCCCGATTTTTTCGCCTCACGACTCATCCACGACTCACGTGCTTTGCACGACTCACGCGTAGGAGACGCATCGTTGCGAGTAACCACGTCCCTCAGAAACTTATCTCACCGAGTCAATGCACACATGAAAGAGCACCGCACCAGCCAGCGCACGGCGTACCACGCCGTTGTGATGGACCTGGCGCATAGGAAAGCCGACGCAACCGGCTGCATGCACCCCGAGCCGACTGAGATATGCGTGCGCACCAACCGCAAGCATCCAAACCGTGTGGAGATTACATGGGACCAGCGCGCGGTGCGCTCAGTCCAGGCGCAGAGGTATCATATCCTCGGCCTGTAGCACGACTCACCACGGCTCATTTTTCACGACTCATCGCGCGTCAGGGACGAAACCTGGCGCGTTT
>Ga0102963_1000570_pt1 | contig 15949 bp, 18 predicted proteins | sample SalPon2_C_H2O_MG_2_FD_84522 | JGI IMG/M metagenome (GOLD analysis project Ga0102963, IMG submission 84522) | Salt pond water microbial communities from South San Francisco under conditions of wetland restoration - Salt Pond MetaG SF2_C_H2O_MG | ecosystem: Environmental > Aquatic > Non-marine... | reverse complement strand
TATAAACAACACCATCAATAGTGGTATTAAATACATGACCACTAGCGATTGTCAATTTCGAAGGCAAATTTGCTTCCCCCGATAGATTAACATTTAATTTGACTTTAGCAACCGCTGATTTCTTAGAATCTGGTATATAACCTATTCCTTCAGAAAGAGAAACCAAAGAACTTCTTAACTGCGCAGTGCCGATGAACGACTCGTTTAATGCGTAGTTTGCAATTAAAGCATTATAATGAGTATTATATGCCAGAACATCTAAAATATTAGATAGTCCAGATGCCTCAAAATTATAATCTGTAAACTCATCAGACGCTGCTAAAAAAGTTTTAAGATTGCCCTTAATCGACTCAAAGTCTAAACCAGTAGATTTTACTGTTGTTGCCATTAAACTAACCTCGAAACTGTTGTTTCATATGTGATTATTTGGTCTGTATTCAATATTTGAAATACTATTTTAACATCGATGGCATTATATATTTCAGATACTTCAACAGTAATTTTTCTAACACCCGCTCTGGGTTCATACTGCTGAACTGCATTTTTAATTCTTGATATTATCTCGCCGCCAGACTTTTCATCTGCCAATTCGAAAAGCATAGATCGAATATCTGCCCCAAAATCAGGTTTAAATGGTTTTTCAAACCTATTAGTGGAGATCAAAGTCTTAATTGCTTGTCTAACTGCAGCTGCTTCTGTTTTCTTGAAGATATCGCCAGTTGTTCTCTTGTTGAAATTTAGATCGATATCTTTATAGATTAAATCTCTTGTAACTACAATCGACGCGGCGTCTAGATTTCCGTCTTCTTGTGAAAATATTTTAGTAGCCATGAAAATCCGTCAATATGTTTGTGATATTCTGTTCTTTTTATTTATAATCATTCAAGCACTTCTACTAATTCATTTGCTGATAAAAGTTCACCATTCATATCTGTTTGTATTTTTTGAGAGAAATTAATATCAAAACTCTCTGTACATTCAGGCATTGTCAATACTATTTGACAACTGATAGAACCATCAGGATCATACGTATCATAATCTAATACCAATTCATCAAACTGTGCATAATCTTTCCAAAAAACTGCAAGGTCAAAAGACTTTTCTATATCAATTTGCCCAGAAGGTGCCATTAATTGATAAACAATAGATTTACCTGTCATTTTATTCTTATTAATGCCGCTGGGTGATTCTGTTATTGCCGGAACGTAAATTCCCTCAGAAACGGTTAATCTATTTTGATTAAAATCTGAGTTCTTTTGCACCAACCTAATCGCTTCTGCTTGAAGATATAACTGCCTTGCAATTTTTTTAGTGTCTTCTGTTATTTGATCAAACTGGGTTCTTGATCCAGGAGCTCCTAAAAATTTAGCAATGGGTATTCCAGGTCCAACTTTTGTTGAAGATGTTATTGAATCGAAAAAATTAGGATTGTATGTTGGGTCAACAAGGTATATACTCATACTAAGAACCTCTTGCTTCTATTTTCAGGAGGGTTGTTGCCAAGAATCGTTTCGCCGAACCTTATCTTATTGCTATTAGAATTTGTTCTACCGATTTTTTTAGGTCGAGTATCTCTAAATTTATTTGATAGTCTACCTTCAGCAATGAGATTTCCCGTAAACTCACTATTGTTTCTATTCGATTTATCTCGCATTTTCGATCGTATTTCATGAATCGTAGGTATGTAATTAAACAAATCGCCATATTCATCAGTCTTAAGAATCTGTTTTTTCAACTTATCATCTTTATCTACTTCTACTTCTCTTATACCATAGTTACCAGTATATAAATGTGTTGTTACAACTGGCGCAATTGGCATTGGAGCGGTAGGAGGAATTGTAACATATGGCATAACCATCGGATAAATTTTTGGTATTTTCGGTTTAGATGGTCCTGTTGGTGCAGATCCTGCAGTTGTAGCAAACTCTGAAAAGGGAGTATAACCTGCTCTATTTGCATACAGTGAAGTTATTGATTCAGTTGCTTTACCTATTAATGAACCATAAAAAGTAGTACCACCCAATCCCGTTCCTCCAGGAGGACCAGAAAATGCTTTACCATAGTGGTCCATAAATTCGCCACCGATCGTACCTCGGAAACCCATAACACTAGCAGTAAATCCAGAAATATTAACTGTCAGTGCGCTCGCTGCCCACTCATTAACTGCAGTCGTTATTAGTTTATTGCCGGAAGTAAGTTCAACGTCACCCTCAACATAATTTCTCTGCTTACCTTTGATTAATTGATTGTTATCACCAAGAACAGTATTCGTATTCATGCCAAGGACTTTAACACCTTTATCACCTTTTACCGTTGTATTCTGGTTTTCAACAACTTCAACTGTGTGACTTCGATGGATACTTTCCGTCATATCACCAGAGGTTTTAACATTAATATTACCACCAACGTCTAAATTATAATCACCTGTTACTTTAATGTTCAGGTTGCCATTATAAACTAAATCTGCCTCGCCTTCAATAACAACTGTATTATCACCTCCAACGATATCGACTCGTTTATTCTTTGAGGCATATAACACACTACCGTCTGATCTAAACTCAACGCCAGCGCCGCTCTTATGTTTAATTAAGATTCGCTCACCACCTGGAGTATCGTCAATTTCTATTGAGTGACCGGATTGGGTTTCATTTACTTGATTATAAGGGAATTCTGATGGTTTTTGATCTGCCAACTCTACACTGACGTTATGATCCCCGCCGCCATTGTACAGTTTATTAATCCGCTCGCCTCTCGCTGCTTTGTTAATAGATGTACCGAAAAAATGATCGCGTGCAGGAAACTCACCAGTTGGATCTGCAAACCCTTCCCTTGGAACGCCTTCAGAAATTTCTCGACCTTCTCCAAGCGTGGTTAATCGTTTTGTTAAATTATCTACTTTATTTGTCATTCGGGTAATCTCTCAGCGATTAATTGTTTCCTAGTAAATGGCGGATTTGAAGTAGGATCTTTGAAAAGAGATTGTTTACCAAAAACATTTTTACAGTATTCAATAACTTCAAATCCTGGATCTTCTTCCTCTGGATCTATTTCATTATGCCCTAAAATTTGACCGCCTGGATTAACTTCATAAAAAGCACGACAGAATTGTTCAAAAGTATTCATCTGACTTCTCGTTAATGACGTAGAAGACCTAAAATCAGTTGGATTTGGCGTTCCAGAAGGAGCATTGATACCACCAATAAAACATAATCCAATGCTATTAACATTATGCCCATTCGTGTCACAATGATCGCCCTGTTCGTCTACAGGACGTCCTCTCTGTAAAGATCCGTCTCTTTTTATAATGTAATGGTATCCAATTCCTTTCATACCTAATGTCAACTGTCTCTCGTTGATTTCTTCAGAACCTATGTTGGCATTGCTAAAAGTATCAGACCAATGGACAACGACCTCTGTTACTTCTCTCGTTGTTTTTCTTAACTCTGCTCGAAGCTCTTCTGTTGAAGATACAAAGGTAAAAATAAATCCCTTTGCGCCAACCCCATTTTTCCAAGTGTTGCCTGTTGCATCTATGACGAAGGGGTTTTCAAAAGCACTGTTGGCAGTGTCGATAATTTTACTACCCGATATCGTAGTATCTAAGTTTTCTAATGCATCTGTAATTAGTTTTCGTAATTCGGGTTTTTTCTTCGCTAGAATATCAATTGCTCTTGCTCTCTCAGAATCAGTCCCCTGAGATAATCTAAGAACATCATTTCTTTCTTTTTCTGTCAATTCTATATTATTTTGCGATATAAAACTATCTAAACTTGTGCCATTGTTTTTTGAGGTTTCTACAATGCCTTGAAGAATACCAGTAGAAGTCGCGCCTCTAACAAATCCATTTAATTCTTTATCGAACTTGTCGGTTTCTGTTTTGATCAAAGACAAATCTTTTGTTAATGACTTAACTGATCCAAAAACCGTATCAGAACTATCTTCTGTTGTAACACCGCTAACAGATTTGAGAGAACTTTTAATAACATCTTGTGACAAACCGTTACTTGTATCACTAAGTGCGGTAGAAACATCGCTTGCAGATGTTGTTGCCTTTGTCTTAAAATCGTCAAACTTTGATTGCGAAATAGTATCAACAGAATCGGTCCAACCTAATGGTCCGTTAAACAGTCCGTCTTCTGCACTATCTGGGTTATACGTTCCGAGACCTGCGCCACCGCCAACCCCCGCAGTAGAATTTATCGTATTTATTAAACTTGTAGTATTATCTGTGGCAAGGGTCAACAAAGATTCTACGTTAGCAGCTGCTCCGATTTTTCCTGAGAGACCTTCCATAGTTGTTTTAAGTGAAGAAGGATCGGCAGCAGTTACTATATTTTGCAATGGGTCTGGTATAATGCCGCCGGTGTTTATACCAAGTCCTGTTATTAGACCAATGACGGACGAAATTGTTCCACCTATTCCAGCGTCTTCAGTGATTCCCTCCATAATACCGCTATCATTAAAATTAACAGTAACTTTCACTCCCATAGAAGAAGAAAGAGCACCGATAGATTTTTCCATTGCTTTATTTTTTAAATTATCTGCAATTGAACCAGTTTCACCAAGCAATGCTTCTTTAGGGTTTTCTTTAAAGGCATTCAAATTGTCCTGAGCGCCGCTCAATTTGCCTTGAGCATCAGATTTAAATGCGTTCGTTTTGTTTTCCGCTTCAGAGGTTACGCTTAAAAACCCTCCTTTGATTTCTCCTGCCTTTTTACCGAGTTCAGTTTTTTTCGCAGAAGTTTTACTTTTGAAAGCAGTCTTTGCTTGTTTTTCAACGTTTTCATATTTAACAGATTTATTTGCTGATTTTAATTTGTTGTCTATCTGTTCTTTCGTAGTACTCATCGTAAAACCTCTTCCTCAGCAATTATTGCAGTATCTTCAACAGAACTATTAGATATGTCAGTTCTTTTTAAATAATATTTTAAGAATATTTGGGCAGAACCATCAGACCCTTTAATTTTATTTGTACGGAGTAACTTAGAATTTGCTATAGTTTGTGTCGTTCTTAATTCAAACAACACATATTGTAATTGGATAGAAAAATGCTGATAAGAACCTTTTGGTTCAAACTGACCTGCAAACTTAATCAGGTTTCCGTATCTTGGACTATTAGATTTCCAAGAAGCGATACCTCTTCTATCTGAAGTATCATTTTCTTGAAATGAAACAAACTTAGAAGATTCTTGTAACCCAGCAACAATACCTGCCGCTTGCGGTATTGCATAACCATTGTCTATAAAAAACTTCATCGCCTGACTTCTTCTAAGAGCTTCGTTAACATCTTCTTTTTCTGCGGTATCGTTTTCGATTTCTGGTTCTTCTACATTCTGTTCACGTTTGTTTAATCGGGTTTTAAATACGCTCAACTCTTGTTCGTTTGAAAGTTTTGCCTGAACACCTGTTGGATATTCTATTTTAGAAACTGATCCCAAAATTATCGGCAGTTGAGAAAATTTAGCGTCAAGAAAGAATCCATATACCAAAGCACCAGGTAAGACCTGAGGAACCCTGCCGTGACCAGAAGATCCACCTTCAGTTAAAGGTATCATTACTTGTGCCCATGGAAGATCAGATTCTCCTATTTCTCCTGTTGACGGGTTGTGTATGCCATGAACACGAATACGAACTCTTCCCTCAAAACCAAAGGGAGGAGTAGAATTGATAACAGTAGCAACAAACCATCTGAAATCATCTCCATAATATTCTTGTGTTTGATTAAACATTGTTTATTACCGAACCATTATTATCAAGTTTTGTTAGATTTAAAGAAATATTATGCGTTGTTTCTTTAAATGTATGCCTTGCAGCATAGACCAGATATTTACCGGATTTTGCTTTATCGAGAATTTCATCTTGATCTGTACCTGCATCAGCACCTTTTGAGTTTAAGAAACTTAATTGTACAGTGTCGCCAACGCTGACTTTAGAATATGCAAAGGGTACTCCAGGAACATTAACATTAATCATATTGTTATATAAAAAGTTCCGAACTGCCATCACTCTTAGTTTCAGTTTGTTTTCTTCCTTATTAATTACATCATGATATCCATAAAAACTGCCATAAGTATTATTACTAGAAATTCTATGATAAGTCTTAGAATTAAAATTTTCTAGATTTTGGTCGTCAATAATCTGCCTTGGGTCAAACATTGTTTGTGTATTAGTTTCTAATATTCCCTCTTGCTCCATTTGTGTAACCAAATTACTAGCAGTATATTTTTCGAAAGAAACGCGACCAGTATTAATATCAATGTCATTAAATATAGATGCTACTGCACCATTTTGAATCATTTTAAGATTATCCCCAACGCCATTAAATTTTACTGCATTAATAATAAAATTTCTTTGACTAACAGGTAACGACTCGGCAGAAGATGAAACTGCAGAAGAGTAAATGTATGGCTGTCTTGAATTAAATGGTTTTTGCAAGAACATTGTATCAAAAGAACCAAGTCGAATATTATCGTCGTTTATCGAAGCATACAAAAATAATGGCGAACCGTTTTTAGTGGTTGCTCTTTGCAATAACAAATTGCATGCATCAATGGGATTGAGATAGGGTATATTAATTTTCCTAATCCCTTGAGCACTTTCTGAAAGATAAGATAGATCTACATTCTTTTTTAAGTTTATCAAAAGAATATTGGTAATCATATCTTCAATTCTACCAGTATATGCTTTACTAATTCGTTGCATTGAACTTAGAAAATAATGTTCTTCAACTAAAGAAATCAAATGCACTTCTGATGTGTCAGTTCCTTTGACAGTCTTTTCGATTTTCGACATTATAAAAGTTTTTTCTGTAATAAATGGTTCATCGAGTTTATCAATAGACGCTACAGATAATGTTAATCTTTCAGAACCTTTAAACTCGATTCCTCCGATTAATCCAATGTCGTCAACAAGGACTAATGAACCGGTAAGAAAAGACTTTTCTATATTTTCGAAAATGTTTAGTTCAACAATAAGTCGAGAAACATCAAACGATTGTCCTGCAAACCGATCTGCGGTTATAACTGCAGATTCAATTTTATATTGTTGTTCTTGTCCGGAAGTTGCCATTTATTTTCTTAATGCTTTTTTGTATTCGCCAACAACTTTAGTTATCGCTCCAGGACGAATAACCTTAATATTCTTTAGATCTTCGTTTTTATCTTTGAAACGAGATTCCCAAGTAACAGAGATTAAACCAGAACGGGTATCAGTGCCTCCATCAAATCCTTGCTGTGACGGTTCAATATCAACATAGACACCATCAGAGTTTTCATAATGATGGATTGCTTCATATTCTTTTGTGACACTAACTACATTACCGACGGTATAATTTATTTGTGCCGCGTCGTATGACAATTGAGTGGTTCCTAACATAAGATTATGTATTAACGATTTATTAAGGGTTTGACCTGATACTGGATCAACCGGATCAACAGTAAGATATACTTGTCCGAGGTCGGGATTTTTTTTCTTAACTGTTGCTTTAAGTCCAGCGCCAACCACATTAACAATTGTTCCAACAGGAAAGTTTGGTTCAATTGGATCTTCAAATGTGCAGGTATGTCCACCATATCTCTCTTGGACAATTTCATCTTGACGATCTAATGTTAACGGCCATCCTGATTCTTTCAATTTATCGTTTAACAAATAAAAAGTCCAGTAATAGTCAACTGTTCCGTAAAGTCTAAAAGAAAGACTATCTGGTCTTTCGTTATCAATAATGTTGATAGTTTTGTACAACGTCAGTTGTTCTTTAACGTTTTCAAACAAATCAACATATGTTGTTAATTTAGGGAAATAAACTTCATCTTCATTATTACCAAATGCATACTTAGTTATGGGGAAATCTATAAAATGTCTTGGCATTACTTAGTATCCTTTCTTAATATCTTCTTTACTCAATGTTCTCGCTTCAATAAAGTTCATTGTCATTTCTATTTCTTGAAAATTACCATCAGCGTGCATGCCCATCGAAGTTGGGTTGTAAGTGATCTGACAAGATTTTAAAAAACAGGGTAAAATCTTAGTGGGTGCTTCGAGTGTTTTACCATTATATAAGAATTCTATTTCAAACTTGTTAGGAAATTTATAACCAAGCGACAATCCCGTGTTTTGATCATTACCACCTTGTGGTGATATTTTTTCTGGATAAAGTTCAGTACGAAATACTTTGATTATCTGTTTTACTATCTCAGATTCTTTTGCTGACATAGGAATAAATTTAAACGAAAAATTAAAATTTCTTGGCGTTACGCTTTCAAATAGTTGTCTAGTATTAGGATTAAGAGTTACCTTTCCGACAGACTTAACAGCATTTCCTAATTCTCCAGCGCCACCAACGGTTCTAACAATCGCCAATTTTGCTGCAGGGGTTGCCGCTGGACCTTTAAGACTATCGACGAAAGAAGAAAGACCTTGAGCAAGTCCTGCACCAGCACTACCGGTAGCACTACCGCCAGCAGCTAATCCTCCTGCAGCAACAGCGCCCATTGCTCCTAAATTTGCTCCAGTATATGCAACGTCATCATTAATAGTTATTGCTTGTGGTAAGAATAATTTAATTATCTGACCTCTCTCGTGCCTGTCTAATGTAAACGAGGTTGTATTTGATTCAGAAAGGTCGCCTGCATTTTCTTCTTTCGCTTTATTCTTTTCTTCTTCTTCTTTAGCAATTTCTTTCGGATTGTCTGGAATCTTTTCTCCTCTTTCATCAAACTTTTCTTGACGAGAGACTAATGCTGACAGATTTCCGAATATCCCACCCAAATCAACAGGTTGATCTTTAAGAACAGTAAATACAACTTGAGCAGGATAGTCTCCCTGATCTTCAAATGGAAATACTAAAGTCTCGCCGGTATCAAAGTTATCGTTTTCTTCTGATGCGACAACTTCTTCAGTTCTCTGTACATCTCCAGGGTTTGGAGTTTGTTCAGTTGTTTGTAGTTTTTCTTGAATTTCCCGTTCTTCTTCGGCAGTCGCCATTTTCTACCTCAAATAAATAGATGTTCGATTGGTTTATTTATAGCGTTTCTATGGCATATTCAGGAAGATACAGAGTTAAAAACCCATCAAAATACAAGGGCGATCACACTAATGTAATATATCGTTCGATGTGGGAGAAACATTGTATGCAATATTTCGATGTCTCTTCTGATGTTATTCAATGGTCCAGCGAAGAAATTATCGTACCATACCTTTACGAAATTGATAAAAAATATCACAGATATTTTCCAGACTTTAAAGTTACTTGGAAAGATAAATCAGTTAGTCTCATAGAAGTAAAACCCAATAAAGAAACTATGCCACCAAAGGGCAGAAAGACAAAACAGTTTATTACTGAAGCATATACTTTCGTTAAGAATCAAAACAAATGGGAAGCGGCAAATGAATTGTGCAAAGATCAGGGATGGAGATTTGAGGTGTGGACAGAAATAGAATTACGTGCAATGCGTATACTCCCAAAACCTCTTAAAAAATTAAAACCGTTGCCAAAATATACTAGAAAAAAGAATAAATAGATGCTATGAGTAACCTATTTAAAACACTAGAACTTGCTGCATTCCGCGCTGGAATAACTCCAAGAACCAGACAGTCACGAGAATGGTTTAGGCAGAAAGCAAGAAGGATAACCGGCATTGACCGTGAAAAGTTAATGAATGAAGAAGAACTAGACCGAACGTCTACTGAGATTGCAGGGCACATGTATATGTTTCTTTATGACCCGAAACATAAAGACAAGTTGCCATATTATGATCGGTTTCCTTTAACAATAATTGTTGGTCCAGCACCAAAGGGTTTTTATGGTTTAAACTTGCATTATTTGCAACCAGTAGTTCGTGCCAAGTTTCTCGACGCTTTACTAGACATAACAAACAATGATCGATATGATGACACGACAAAATTTAATTTATCATATAATCTTTTAAAACGGTCTTCTAAGATGAGGCAATTTGCCCCCTGCTTTAAACATTATCTAACATCACAAGTGAAGGGAAGATTCGCTAAAGTATCTGCGCCAGAGTATGAAATCGCTGTATTTTTACCTACGGCAGATTTCGCCAAAGCAGGACAAGCAAAGGTTTATGCAGACTCGAGGAAAATAATCAATGCCTTATAATCTAGAAGAATTTAAAAATCTTGCCTCGAGATCTGGGGGATTTGCGAGAACAAATCTCTTTCGAGTTATTTTTTCTCCAGAAAACGCTGCAAGAGAATTAAACCTTCTTTGTACAAACGTTTCTGCACCAGGAAGACAAATATTAACAAATGAACGAATAATTGGAATGACCAACAAAAGGGTAGCATATGGTTATGCCGTACCCGAAGTAACAATGACATTCATAACACTTTCTGATTACTATTCAAGAAATTTTTTCGAAGAATGGCAATCAAACATTATCGATCAGACTAATTATACCGCAGGATACTATAAAGATTTCGTCAAAGATATTGGAATACAAGGATTAAGGTCGGGCGGCAACGTTGCTAATAATTTAATCAGCGGTAATTTTCCTGCTGTCTTTAAGTTTATCGACGAATTCGTAGAACTTAATCCTGAAGACGAAATTGCATATTCTTCAACGTTGATTGATGCTTACCCCACTTCTCTTACTGAAATGACATTCTCAAATGAAGCAGATGGAATAGTCACTTTCTCAGTAAGTTTCGTATACAAAGATTGGTCGAGTAAATTTTCTGGATACAAGACTAATTTTAGTAATAACGTACAAAATTCTCTTCTTAAAAAGGGATTTGATTTATATAAGGACTTGAAAGGATAAAATATAATGGCATTACCCAAACTGAATGAAACTATAAGATATGAAATTGAAATACCATCGACAGGAAAGACAATTAAATACCGACCATATTTGGTCAAAGAAGAAAAAGTGTTATTGACTGCATTTGAATCTGGAGATCAGAAACAAACATTAGAAACAGTAGTTGATACGATTGAAGCGTGTGTTTATAGTAAGTTACAAAGAAACAAATTAACAACGTTTGATATCGAATACTTGTTTATGCAAATACGATCCAAGTCTGTTGGTGAGATATCGACTGTTGGATTGAGTTGTAGTGAATGCGATACTGTTAATGAGATACAAGTTGACGTTTCTGAAGTAGTAGTTAAAAAGTCAGAATCGGTTGACAATACAATTGATATTGTCGATAACATTAAAGTAAGAATGCGATATCCATCTTTCTTAGACTTAGCATATGTTACTTCTTCTAAAGAAGATAAAAACGATAACGATGTTGCATTTGATTTGCTTTCCTCTTGTGTTGAAGCAGTAATTACTGACGATGAAGAAATATTAGCAGAAGATGAGTCGAAAGAAGCAATGAGAGAATTTGTTGAATCTATGACTACAGGACAGATAAGCAAACTTACAGAATTTATGGATTCAGTACCGAAAGTGGCTCATGATGTTAGTTTTACTTGTCAATCATGTGGGAGTTTGAATACTAAAACAATTGAGGGTATGCAGAATTTTTTTTAATATGCCTCTCTCATGATAATTTGGTGAATCATTATCAATTGAACTTTCAGTTAATGCAACATCATAATTATTCACTAACTGAACTAGATAATATGATGCCTTGGGAGAGGGAAATTTACGTTGCTATGTTAATTGAACATATCAAAAAAGAAAACGAAAGATTAAAGGCGCAAAACAATGGCTGACGTTATAAAACCATTAACTACCGTTCAAATGGCAATGGTTCTTGCTAATGAACAACGAAAAAAAGAAGAAGCGTCACAAGGTCAGTTAATTCCTGCTGGTGCTGACGATAATCCGCAACAACCCTCACTCGGCGAAAAATTTTTCCAGATGATCGAAGTACAAACTGGATACTTAGAAAGCATTTCTGCCGATATAGAACTTCTTGTTACTCAGTTTGATGAATTTATGACAGCACAAGGTCTTGCGAGGTTAAAGGATCTTGAGGATAAAAGAGAAGAAACACCTGCAATTCCAAATTTTCCAGAACCAGAAGAGCAATCTGGTGGGTTCTTGAAGAAAATCAGAGAATGGATCGGAAAATTTCAAACAGGGTTTATCCTTGGATTGACAGCATTTCTATCAGCATTGACTCTTTCTAATTTTGGATTTACAGGTTTCGAAGGCAAATTGCTCGATAGCATCAAAAACAGTAAATTTTTGACCAATTTAAAGAATGCGACCGGAGGTGTTTTCGATAAGATTAAAAACATATTTACTACTTTCAAAACATTCATTACAGACAAATTCCCGAAGTTTGATCTTGAAAAAATTAAAACTACTATTTCCAAGGTGCTTGATCCTGTTGCGGACTTTTTCCGGTCAGTTGGAGGAAGAATAACAGGATTCTTCAGAGTCGTTGGTAAGTTTCTTGCTCCGCTCGCTATTGCAATGTCCGCCTTTGATGGATTCGGTCAAGCGAAAGAAGCTGCAGAAGAAGGCGAAGGTGCATTTACTGTTATCGGAGAATTTATCAAAGGATTTGTTGGTTCATTTATTGGCGAGTTTGCAAATCTAATCAAAACAATTCTTCTTTTTCCGTTCAAAGCATTAGGTATCGGAGTTGGTGAAGATGGTAAATTTGATACGAGCAGTCTAGTTGGTACTTTTCTAAGTAAAATAGAAACTCTTAATTTTAATGAGTTAATTCAAAACTTCATTCAAGGGGTGTTTGATATCTTTGATGGCGTTTATAATGGAGTTCGAGATATAGGTAGGTCTTTGGGGTTAGTCGATACCACCGCTGAAGATGTAGATCGCGACATTGCTGGAAAGAAAGAAAGTTTGAACAAAACAGAGAATAATTTAATCTCGAAAAAGAAACAAAGACAAGGGTATATCGATGCAGGAATCATGGTACCGCCGGCACTAGATCAAGAAATACAATCTCTTGAAACTCGTAAAGCACAAACAAAAGCAAGCATTATTGAAATGCGAAGATCGCCAGTGCCAAGAAATGCAGTTGCCTCAGAAACATTAGCGACAGAAACTCAGACTAATAGAGAAAATAGTGGTGGAGCAGGAGGACTGGCGGTTGTAACTAATAGTTCTTCAACTAATATCGACAATTCCTCAAACTCCACCGCTATGATAGAGTCACCATCAGCAATTGATGGATTGAATCTATCTGTGACCTAGTCCTCTTGCGCTAATTTAGCAAAATAGGACATTGTATCATCCTCTTCTTCAGCAGTAGCGTTTACTGAAGGTGCTGGAGACTCTTTAATAGGAGTTGGTTCAGCAACCATATCAAGTGCTACATTTTGCTTGATGGTCTGTGGAGCAGATTCTCCAAGAACCATAGCGAGTCTAGCAGTTAATTCCTCATAACTCTTATACTGTGCAGGATCAGTAAACTCATTCAGGTCGTAGACGCCATTGTAGATTTCTTCAAGGGCATCATCAGATTCAGAGAGAGCAGAGGGTGAACTAAACTCTGACTTGTCATAGTTACGATAACCTTCTACATTACGAATCTTCAATTTAAAGGATGCACCTTCCCAGAAGTCAAAAGGATTGATAGGATTCTCATCAGCAAACTGTGGTTGCATAACGTCCATAATCTTATCAAAGATCTTCTTACCATAAACAAATAAGAAGGTTTGACCTTCGTTGGCGGGATTAGATGAATCGCTTTCAACTAAAATATTTGAAACATAATGTAATCGTCTTTTGCGTTCGCGGACAATCTCTTTATCACGTTCATTACCAGAGTTCCACAGTTTACTGTTTGCTTCTGATACAGGATCTTTTTGTCCGATCGATGTCAAAGATTTTTCGATATACCATTGACCAGTTGGTCCTTTAAAACCATGATCCCAATATCGAACCCATGGGAGTTCATTACCTTCCGGTGCAGGAAGAAATCGAATGACAGCATACCCATTACCTGCTTTATCAACAGTAGGTTTCCAGATACGTTCATCAACGTATGACTTCTTAGATGATTCGGGAGCTCCTTCGCCTGATGCTGCTTGGACGAGTTTAGAGATGGTGTCGCGGTTACGCTTTAAGTTTGTAAAAGACATATATTTTCCTTCGTATTTACAGTGTGTGTTTTTTGTATGTTCAACGTATTATACTCTATTTTTAATGGTAGAGCAACCATATTTATAGCGGAAGGGAATTACCCTTCGGCATAAAATTCAGTGCCTGTGCTTCGACTTCTAACTTATTCTTAATAGATGTCGACAAAAATTTTTTAATATCTTCAATCTCAATATTATTCTTTTCGCAAAGATCAACAATCGCGTCGATGTATGACAAATTCTTTAAGCGGACTGCATCCTCAACCATCTTTGAGAATTTATTTTTGGTTAACATTAACCCGTCCAACTTCATTTTACATACTCCTTTTTCCAGATTGATTGTATATCGGGATACCAAACCCCAACGGTTCTTTTTACCTCACCATTTCTATCATACGCCATTGCCTTACAAACAGCAAGGACTTTCTTCTCTCTGTTCTCGCCGAAATGAGAGTCGTTCCACATTCCAGTCCTAAGATAGTTACGCATATTTTGAACATAAGTTTCTGCGGTCTGGTATTGGATTCTTACTTTTGGGTCTTTTGATTCAGCGTTTGATTTGGAGGAACTTAGATATTTACTCCATTCAGTCAACCATTCTTTAACTTCTTTTGGATCAACAAAATCATAAACGACTTTTGTATATATCTCTTTTTCTTTATCAACATTCTCGCGCATCGTATGTGCACTTTTTAACAATGGCAATAGAGTATTCTCGAGACTTTTCTTGACGGATTCGGGCATAAACTTTAGTTGCATTGCTTTCCAACCGTGTTTCGCAAACACAGTCATAAAGACATCGGGTAGGATAACAGTTTCTTCATGCATATCCCAACCCGACTCTTCGCGAATCCATTTCTTCAACCAGTGTAGAGCAAGTTTAGGATCTGCTTCCATATGCGCGAAATCTTCGCATTTAACGAATGCTTCAATTCTTTCTTCTTCTGTCTTTGCCTTACGTAGTTTATCCCAGTTGGGTTCAGGAATAAGAGTTTTCTTCTTTTTCTCAACAAACTTCGCTTTCTTTTGTCTTTTAGCAGGCATTTCTTATCTCTTCATTTAGGTCGGAAACAACGTCGAGAAGCGGCGAATCCTTTGCGATATACCTAAGTGCTGCTACATCTTTCGGAAAGCAGTGTCCGCCGTATCCGAACTCTCCATCAGGTCCAGGAACTTGGGTATGTGATCTACCAATGCGTGGATCTAAAGTTACAGCGTCGACCATCTGATCAAACCCATCAAACCCGATATCATCAAAGATTCGATACATTTCATTAAAGAATACAACTTTAGTTGCAAGGAAACAGTTTTCAACATATTTAGAAAATGCTGCTTGTTGTAACGTGCAGTATTTGACATTTTCTAATTTAGGTAGTACGGGGCGAAAAAACTCGTCCCAGAACCGACAATTATCTCCACCGTAAATGGCAAACGTTTGATTAAGAAACTCTTCACACGGATCGCGATGTATATTAGATCCACCAAGGAACTCTGGTGAGTAGGTATAACTACCCTCTCGCACTCCTGTTTCCCAATCCAACCAAACAGGATCGACGGCAGACTTAATCAGGTATTTTGCGTTGCCGTACTTTGTTAGGACTTGTTCGACATAATCTGTATTACACATACCAGATTCATGAGCAGGAGTAGCAACACAAACAATTACTCCGTCAACAGGATCTCCGACATTCTTAAAGTTATATCCTTTTGCTGGGTCATCAATATAAATATCCATTTTGTCGGGATCATATGCTTGAAGAGCATAATAAATTGCCTGACCAACTGCTCCATAACCTGCGATTACAAATTTCATAAATATACGTACTCCAAAAAGGAAAATAAAATGTCAGACGATATCTTTGATTTTGGATTTACTGCTGTTAACGAGGAAGAACTCGAAGCAGTACAGCAAGCAAC
>Ga0102963_1000569_pt1 | contig 15955 bp, 21 predicted proteins | sample SalPon2_C_H2O_MG_2_FD_84522 | JGI IMG/M metagenome (GOLD analysis project Ga0102963, IMG submission 84522) | Salt pond water microbial communities from South San Francisco under conditions of wetland restoration - Salt Pond MetaG SF2_C_H2O_MG | ecosystem: Environmental > Aquatic > Non-marine... | reverse complement strand
CGAAGGTGTTATTACAGCACTTACATTAAACCCAAATTATTTTGGTGAAGTATCTACTAATACCAATTATACTCATACACCATCAACAAACAATGGGCAAGGTACCGATTTTGTATGGGGTAGTGGTAGCCAATATATAGAATTAAAACAAATAGTTGATGGTGGACACGGATTTTCCGTAGGAGATACTTTCTGGGTTAATAAGAATGATGCTTTACCTACATCAACATATTTTACACCTTTCCAAGTTGAAGTAACAGCAATATCTAATACACCACCACCAGTATTAGATCCCCTTTTTATTATAAAAATTAAAAATCTACAATATCTGCCTGATAACATAAAATCAAGTGATGCCGATACCAGTATATTAGTTCATAATAAAGTACCTACACTACATGAAAGTAGAAATGAAATAATGCCTTATATATGCTGTAATATACCACCGCAGGTTATTATGGGTATGCAACTTTATATTGAAACATTTATAGGTACAGGATTAACAGCCAATGATTTATTTATTATAGATTTAAAAATATCTTAGCTTTTAATAGGATGAGTTATTTATATCAAAAGAAAGCTTATAAAAAGATTATACTTAATACCAATGATGCGATTGCAAGTGTTGGCAAAGCTAATTCGGCTACCGGAAATAGCGAGTTTGTATTCTACAACTTTAACACAATCACCATTAAAGAGCCTAGTTATTTAAAAGTTATCGGTGCTAGTGCAGATATCAGCACCAATTCCGTATGGACTATAAAATTAGATAATGTATCTTATAATGAGACCAGCTACTATAATAGTGATGCCGATGGTAGCCCGACTATATTAACACGATGTTTTAATGGCAAAAGCTCGCTCATGCTTGATAATATAGCATTAGAACTACCACCACAGGATATGAGTGATATAAAATTAATTATATTAGATGAAGCTGGCAATGGTTTAAATGGTGCTAAAATGATGTTTGAATTATGCATTGAAGAAATAGGTGATGAAAAAATGAGTACATAATTTAAAATATTCTCTTAATTTATAAAAAGTTTGTAAATGTATAACTTTAAAAAGATTATGTACTCATTTTATAATAGCAATATGAGTATTTATAATAATGATGAATTACATGCTTTTCATCAGACCCCTGTATCATTATGCAAAGATATTATCAGCAATATTGAGTGGAATGAAGGTGAAAAGGTATTAGAACCATTCGCAGGTACAAATGGATTTTATGATAATTTACCCGAGGAAGTTATCAAGTATCGCTGTGAAATCCGTGATGGTAGTGATTTTCGCGACTTTGATTATGATGCAATAAGACCAGAAACTGTGATATCTAATCCGCCATTTGATTTAGGTGAAAATCCAGAGAGAAAAAGAAAAAATGATTTTTATAATATATTAAGCTTCTTCGCCGAGAAGCACTATATAAAAAGAATTATATTTTTATGCAATGCCTACTGCTTTAATTCACTTACAGCAAAACGAATGATGGAATTAAACCAGTCTAACGCCTACATAACAAAAATAAGCACGACAAGGGTGAGAAAGTGGAAAGGTGCGTATTATATTTTAGAGATTGGGCGGCACAAAAATACGTCATTTCATTATTATTTGGGAAACTATCAGTAAGACATAAGATATATTCACAACCCATATTCTATTATATTTATACTCTTATATACTTTTATTCAGAGAAAATAAAAAATTGATATGTGCCTTTTACTTTTTATATTATCGCAATGACCGATATGCTCTGCTTCATCAACAATTATCTCGAAGACCTCCCCAAGGACTTGCAACTAACTATCATGGAAGAAAAACATAAAAAAGATATTATTGACATTATTGAAATGGTATATGAAAAATCCTGTTATGGTGACCACCTGTATATGGATATTGAAAACTTAATCAGGTGGAATACACCCTGTTGTGGTGATAAAGAGCCTTATGAAGATATGATAGATGAATTAAAAAACCTATTTACCGAAAAGCAATGGGATTTGATTTATAAATACGAAATGTATAATGCATACATTGAAACCCTTGACCTAGAAGGTATTGATACACCCATCGGTTTTGATTAACCATATAAAAATAAATTACCATTCATGTCTCTCTTTTTTACATTCACTACTATATTGCAGGCATAAATTATGAAGGTGATGCCACATAGGAGCACAAGCCTCATCATCACATATCAGCCTTAGCTCATCTTTGATTTGTTTTTTAATATTATTATACATCGTTGGTTATAATTATTTAGCTATTATTTATATCATTTTCATCTTCGCTTTCAGGTACAAATGTAATCCTTGTTCGATTAGCTTGTCTTTTTTCTTTTTTTTCTTCACGACATGGGAGACAGGTTAAATAAACATGGTTATTTGATTTCAAGTGAATATGCATTATTTTTTTACAACAACAGCAAGAGATTAGTTGTGGTGTGCCTTGATACGTTAATTTACCATCTTCATAATCACATTCATATCCCCGAAAGTATGCCTTGGTTGCCATTTACTAGTATAATGTGAGATATCTTTATATCAGTTTCTTATTCTGGATATTCAATAGTGTTAATCATGTGATAATCTTTTTTCAATTTTGGTGCTATCTTGATATATGTTCGCTGATCTTCTGCATACAAAGGGTATATTTCTTTATAACCATCTTCTATAATAAGTTTATGTTGCTCTTCGCTAGTATGTTGACTAAAAATATGTACTATGCAATCTGGATATTTTTTTGATATGTAATATTCAGGGTGGTCTCTGCGAAAAACATGCGTATCAATCAGACTATATGAAGAATTGGTACAAATATGAATAGTTGGTGTTTTATAATATAAATAATAATCCTTAAAATCATTATCATTATAATACTCACTTTTTTTATAATTTATAGTATTTTCATTAATCCTAAATCTATTATCACCATCAACAATATACAATATATCAAATAATCTCGCTTTATTTCTATGTAATCCATCACATACTTTTGTAATACCATAATCTTTCACAAACTTACTTCTATTTTGCAATATACTATTTTCAGGTTTGCCTCTATGACCCCCCCAATATACTCCTCTAAATAGTTCCGGATGTTCCGTATGAGTGTAATATGCTGGTTCATACACCAATCCTCTACCATTTCTACTTGGATACCACGCCATTGTTTCTCTATAATATATACACGTCTTATTCTTATATCAGTTTCTTATTCTTTAATAGGCTTACTATACTAACCCTTGATTTTCACATCGCTATTATTTCATAAAATAAAAATTATTTTTTTTTATATTTTTACCATCTTTTATTCTCTTCTTTTATTTTTATTTTCTTATATTACCCTATTAACCCTATTAGTCTATTATATGATAATAATAATATATAATAATAAAAGAAAGATAGAGCAGAATGATATATAATAGACCTTTTAATAGGCTTTGATAAAAAGTAATAGGGTTGGGAGAAGATTATTGATTTAAGATGTTAAAATATTGGTTAAAAACAGATCCAGTAATAGTAGTCTTACCATTAGTATCTTTGATACTAAAATCTTTACCTGTTTTAGCTTTAACTCTTTTAGCTAATTGAGTGGTTTTCATACCAAATTGAATGATATTCATTTTAATGTCAATTTTATTGTCAAAACACCAGTGATTCCATGATCTAAATAATTCACAATTTAAAAATGTAACATTATCATTATCTTCACAGGTGAATTCATCTACAAAATGTTTATAAAACCACACTAGTTTATCTCTGTTGCATTCTTTAACTTGTCTGGTAACAGATGTTTCAGGTTTATAAGTAACATCTTGAAAGTTTCCTGATTTAATAACATCTTTCCAGTTATAGTTTATGAGATAATTATATATTTGTCTTAATGCAATATCATTAAACAATATATTTTCCCTGTAATCATTGAAGAACTCAACATTTCCCATATAATACATTGTTGTTTCATGTTGGAACCATCTGCGAGTGCTACTATCAGTAATTTTAACAACATTCATATTATTGGTGGTCATATCATAATCACAAAGATTATCAATTTCATAAGCTTGAATACCTTTTGGATTAATGTAAAGTTTGTTTTCAGTAATTCTGGTTTTAAGAACTTCGCTATTTTCAAAATTGTCAGTACCAGCTGCTTCATTAACACAAATAAAGCATTTTTCTTTTTCATAAGAAGAATGACTTTGGTATAACTTACTGGCTTTATCAATTTGAATAGCATATTGTCCGAACAACTTATAAATGGTGTCAATAAAAGTAGATTTACCACCACCTTCTTCACCAAAATAAACTACACAAAGATGAGTACGCAATCCTGGATTTTGTAATCTAAAAGCATATCTGGCAAGTAAATAATTCATGACTTCTTTGCTTTCAAATAGATTTTCACAAAATGTCAAAAACTCTTTAACAAAATCTCTACTAGTATTTTGTAATTCAACATCGGATATGCGAAGTGGTTTCCATGTGTTATATAAACAATCGTGGCACGTCAAAGGAGGAGGTTTCCAGCATACGGAATCATAATACCTGATATCTGGATCATATAACCATTTATTCATTAAAAGAACACGTGATTTAGTTTCTTTTTTATTTTTGCCTTTTTTACAAGCAATGTAGCAGTTTATATGTGCGTAAGAATCTCTTGCATGTTTAATACTTTGCATAACGTCTTCTAAAACACCATTATCATCATATTTAGCATCAATGGTATATATACTTGGAGGATGTATGATTTTAAAAGATTTTTTTTCAAACTCTTGTTTAACTTCATGATAAGATTTTACATCATCTGGTATATAATCTTCTTCTTCGTCATCATCATCTTCTTCAACTTCATTATAATCACATGGAATATTAAGCTTGCTATCAAATGGTTTAATTTTAAGTGGTATATCATATTCAGTTTTTTCAAAAGCTACTTTACGCATATCATCTAATAATTCTTGGGTAATTTTATCATTATTTACTAATTGGAAGCCATCAAAAATAAGGGATACTTGTGGGTGATTTTTATATTCAGGAATAAGATTATGCTTTTGGCAATAATCAATATAACATTCAAGTAAATCATTTTCAACGATTTGCAATATTCTGCTAAAAGTCTTACCAACGAGATTATGATTATCAGCATAAGTACGTTTACAATGGTCATATATTTCTTTGTATTGAGGAAGTTTAATAACTTTGTTAATACATGGTTTAAGTTCATCGGCAAGTTGCATAAGTGTAGCTGTTTTAAACTTGCCGCCATTAATAACAGATATAACAGCAGTTTTAGCATCATCTCGAGAACAAGCTTCTTCTTCTGCGATGGTATTTAGAAAGCTTTCTCGATCTTCAAAGCATTTATTGAGAAGTGGTGAAGTAAAACCATTTTTACTCATAAAAGTTTTTGTAATGGTAGGATGGGAATTAACTTGGTCAATATCAACCCAGATATTATCACAGATGGTATGGCGAATACAGGAACACATTGGAGCTAATCCAATACTGCCATCAGCATACCAACGCCCAATATTATTGGATTTAGAACCTTTTTTATAATTAACTTTGATATAACCATATTCACTATTAGGGATTGGTGTGGTATTTTTAATAACTTTTTTAATAATAGTCCATACATTGCATTTAGTATCTGGACTACTGCGATTGCTACGTCGCATTGCTTTTTCTTCGGCTTCAACGATATCCTTGTATTTATCTTTGTTGTTCAAAATATATTTTAGTTTAACAATATTAATTTTTTCATAAAAGGAGGTGTTCCCGATATCAAGCATTTCTTATAATATATACATAGATTATTCTTATATGGTTTCTCACACAAGGGTATATAAAGAATAAGGAACATAATAATATAAAATGCCTGATTGGAGCAAAGTTAAAGACGACCCGGTAAAAGTTTCGGAACATAATGAGCGAACACGATTATATAATAAAAATAAATATGATACTAACCCGGAATACCGGGAATATATGCGGGAAAAAGCGAGAAAGAGAAAAGCTATGTTGAGGGAGCAAAAAAAGAGTACATAATTTATAAAATCTCTCAAAAATATTAACTTTATAAAAATCAAAATAAAAATAAGATTATGTACTCATTTCATTATACATGATACTATCATAGTGATTTCTTCCACGACGCCATCTGCGTTTCTGCAATAACATCTTTTCAAGCCTATCTTTGCGTCTTCGTAATATATTTTCAAACTCATCTATATCAAGATGGTCGTGTACACACTCCATCAAGTCAGCAATTTCAAGCACGTTATTAATTAGATCCACGTGGTTGTTCTTCATTTCTACTTATTGTCAATATTTTTCTTAGCATACCATTCTTTCTTTTGCTGCAAAATCCGTTCCCTATTTTTATCATACCATCTTTTATTATAGTAGGCTGGGCTTCGATTGCTAGTAATTTGTTTCATTTTTTCACGCTCCTGTTTATCATTCTCGGCGATTTTCATTTTTGTAATACACGATATAACACTATTATGATGCATTAATAAATAAGCAGAACTTTTAAAACACTTACCACAATACTGACAACTTACGACTGGCTGATTCGACATTTCTTTTTATATTTTATTTTAAAATAATCCTTATTATAAAATTATGTACTCAATATTTACTTAGGTTAAATCTTTTTAAATAAGAATTATAATTTGCACTTAGGCTGGTGCTATTACCCCATAGTATATGTCTGCTGGCTGATGCCGGTGTATCAGGAACATTGTGGTTTTCACGTGAATTGCTATGGCGATCGCGGTATCGGTCACGCTGCTCTATATTACCAGTCTTCGTGAAATCATCTGCATTTTTTTGCCCAAAGTTAATTGTCTTTACCTTTTTGCGGTCGGCATCAAAAAAAACGATGGTATATTTTTTACCCTGAACACTGCTTTTTTTCAATTGAGCGTACTTCATTCCTATAATATGATAATAAAAAAAATCTATTTTTTGTTTGGTTTCTTATATTGTTTGAGGTGCTGGTTTCTTTGTTTTTTACGTTTATGCATTCCTATAATATATGGCGAGAAAATTATATTTCAAAAGGAATGGTATTAATAACTTTTGCTGGTTTCGTCTTAGTAAATACATTAGGGAAAGAGGTGTTAAGATATTTAATAATCTTTATAGGTGTCGTATCAGGATCATCTGTGGTATATTTTGTTAAAAAATCTCTTTTAATGGTATTCATTTTGGTACTAATATTTTTACTAATATGGTTGCCATCACACCAGCCTCCATCATTACCATTTATAAATGAGTGTATAATTCTTGCATAATCAACAATAACCGCTTTGCCACCTACTAAATCCTTTTTATAATTTTTGGATAATCCAAAATCATATATCATCATGGTGTAATCGCTGGCGGGTAAATAATAATCCTCACCATCACACTTATAATGATAGTGTCCTTTCTCAATATTCTTTTGGTATAAAAAGTTGCCATAATGGCAATCGGCGTGATGTAATGTTGTGGCTTTTTGGAATGTCGCAATACTAATCATAACTTGTAAAAACATATTAACTACTTGTGCATCATTGCTCATAACATTTTTAGTTTTTACTAATCCTTTTAAGTCGCCATGTGCTAATTCGTTAATTGATAATAAACGTAATTTAGCTTTTAATGCTTTATCTTTGCAAACTGATTTATTATAAAGAGCGAGAAAGTGTCTGCTCTTTTGTTCTAACAATATTTCTTTGGTGAGATAATCCATAACTTGTATTTCATTTTTATTACCAGTGCTGTCTTGAAAAAGCTTGCTTGCTATTTTATAATTATCACTAGCACCTGCTATTTTAGTTAAATAAATAACACCATAAGCACTTTCAGTCCCAATTCTTTTTTCAAGATTAATAATATTTCTTACACTATATCCGTCGTCCTTTCCAAACTTTTTAGGTTCAACACAATCACCATCTTTAATATCTTTAACTAATCTTTTAACTTCGGTTATAAACTTTACACGATTAGGCAAGTTATATTTACCGGCAGCAGTGGTGGGTTCATCTATAAATGGTGTATCATCAACGTCTTTAATATCAGGCAAAGGAGTATCTAGAACTGGTGCGGGAGCTGGTGGTGCAGGTTTAGGTTTAGGAGCAGGTTTAGGTTTAGGAGCAGGTTTAGGTTTAGGAGCCGCTTTTGGTTTAGGAGCTGGTTTAGGTGGTGGTGGTGTTTCTGTTTTTGGTTTAGGAGCAGGTGGTTTTGCCTTTGCTTCTTTTTGCACTTTTCTTCTTTCAATAATACGCTGTCCTATTTTGCCGTCTGCTCTAACAGCCCTATCAGTTGCAGGATTAATAACACAATTTCTTTTTAAAGTAGAATCACTCATCTAATATTATATGAGATAATTTATATCATTTAATACATCACTTCCGTAATTTTCGGTTGAGTAAAATACCGCATTATCAACTTGCTTTCTACCCGAGAACTTCCCAAAAGTTTCAACCACATAATTTGGTGTATTAACAATCTTTTTAATCTTACCTTCACTAAACGCTTTTCTTAATACAAGTTTAACCTTTTCGATAAATGATTTCAAGAACTTATTAGGTCTCTTTTTAGTAAATAAATTAACGAGAGCTTCGTAATCATCAAGATATTCTTTTAATCCTTTTTCGCCCTCGCTGATGCTTTGGAAGTTTTCGTAATTATGTAATATCACAACAATATTCAAAGCTGGTGTATAAAAAGTGTTATCACCACTTTGGTATTCATTCCAAACATATTTCTCAACATCATTATCACCGAGCCCTTCAAACCCCGCTGAGTATAAATAATAAAAATTATCATAAGTAACTCCGTTTAAATGCATACCTGTTGTTTTGTGGAACTGGGCAAGAGCAATTAAAGCTTGCATGAAAACATTATAATAAAAGAAGCTGTCTTCGAAGTCTTCATTATCATCCATATACTTTTCTAATTTATCCGTATATTTTTCATACACCATTGCCATACCAACATTTTTAGGAACACTTGTACTAGCATTTTCAAGTATGGTTTTAAATTGTCTAATATTTGTATTACCCATGGAACCTAAAAAGTGAGGGCTTCTTTTCTTTAAAAATAATTCTTCGGTCAGCATTTTTTGTAATTCTATTTTAATCATATTTGTATCGTCATTGGTGGTAAGCTCCATAGCTACGGAATGAGGAATACTAGCGTAAGCGTCTAACTGAGCTTCATGTATATAACCTTTACTGGTTTTATCCAAAACGCCTTTTGTTGATGTATAATTACCGATTTCATAATTATATTTACTTTTATCAGCCAAATATTTATCAGCTTTGGTTGCGGACATTTCACCTACCTTTTCAGTATCTATGGTTTCTAATATTTTGGAAAACTTGGTCATACCCTTTAAAGTTTTTATGCCATTGGTTACAAAATCAAATCTATCATTAAAAGATGCTCCATTACCATCATATAAATCATACCATACTTCTTCATCAACTTGCTTTAATGTTAATTTACGAGCCATTCTAATAAAAGATAATAAAATAATTAAACTTGTAAATTGCATAATTCGGCACTACTTTTGCTCGGGCTAAATCTTTTGCTATTTAACCCACTGCCTCCGTTTAATTGCAATGGTAAGCTTTTGCCTTCGAATATTTTCACAACTTCTAGCTTGATACTTTTAGGTATATCTTCAAACAAACACGCATGAACTAACGAATCATATTTTTCAATCAAAGTATTAACAGCATTTCGGTCAAGTTGCTCTGGCTCACGCCCTTCTACTTCATGAGCTAATTGTAAAAATTGGTTGCTGAGGTTTTTGAATAACTCGCATTTTTCAGCTACTTTAAGATTACTTTGATAACTAACCAATAATACACTAACCCCGTTAACAACAACGTTCGGTATTTTCATATTTCCCTTACCATCGTCAAAGCTATTTAATATACACATAACACTGCTAGTGAGTATAAGTGGTATTTGAAATATAAACTTAATAAAACTCCATCTGTTATTTGCTTTTGCACAAAGCAAGCTCATGCATTCACATTTATCATATAACTTAACAGCTCGTTCATCCATTCTATTTATTATAAATATTTTTATTAACAATTGAAAAAGCTAAATGATGGTTTTACTTCAACTTCCTTCGGTGCTTCCAATGGTACTGGCTTAGCAACCTTTTTAACTTTTACCGCTGACTTTTTTGGTTTGCTTTGCACTACTACTTCTTCTACTTCATCTTCGCTGTCACTTTCATATATGATTTTTTTAACAATCTTTTTCTTCGGCTTCTTTCTAACTTCGACAATTTCCTCTACCATAACATCATCTTCAACATCAACATCATTATTTAGTTCTAAACTTCTAACAGGTTCTTTTACCGCAGATTTTTTTGATCTTGCAGCAAGCTTCTTTTTTGGCTCGACTACTGGTTGTATAACTATGTCAAAGTCATCAGCTTCGGGTTCTGGTTCAGGTTCAACAACAACTTCCATCGGCTCTTCAACAATCTCAACTTCCTCTTTCTTTTTTCTACCACGTTTAACAACAGGTTTCTCGGCATCTCTTTCAAGCTTCTTTTTGGCTTTTGCCTCGCGAGCTAATTTGAGCAGCTCGATTCTTTGGTCGCGTGTCATCGGCATTATTAATTATAATAGTCTCTATAAAAATAAAAGAAAATAATTTAATCAACATTCACGGGAATACTCTTCATTTGATTTGCAATATAATTATCATCGGCATTTTCATCAATAACATTATCATTATTATTATCAGTCATGGTCACAAGGTCATCTGGTACTTCTTTATTTTTATCATAATAATATTCAGCGGGATATGAAAGAGGATGTTTAAAAGTAGTGCCATCCGAAAGTTTAATTAAATCGTCATAAAAAGCATCTGGTGGTGTTTCAATAGTGCCAGCACGGGCTGCCTCTTTATGCATTGCTTTCATCTCTTCAATTTCAGGGATGGTATAACCACTATCATAACCTCGAAGCTGATTGATTGTCATCTTAGCCGCTAAATCCAACATGAAGCGTTCATTTTCGCTAAGCTTTTTACCAATCATAGTATCACCACGGGAAAGGAGATCATCATAAATGGCTTTATCTTCCAAACTGTAATGTGAAGGATATGTAATCTTGGGCATATTAAATAATCTATCTATAATAATAAAAAGAAAATAAATATAATAATTTAAACATTTTGTTTTTTTAAATCTCGTAATTCTTTGCGTCTTTTAGATATTTTTTCACGATTTAATGCGTATTTTTCCCTCTCTTTTGCTAATCTATCCTCGCGATTTAATGCGTATTTTTCCCTATTTTTTGCTAATCTATCCTCGCGATTTAATGCATATGTCTCCCTTTGTTTTGCTAATCTATGTTCCTTTGTTCTTTCCCTGTATTCTTTTAGATGTTCTTGATTTTCTTTTACCCATTCGTCCATATTCCTAAAAGCTCTTTGTGTGTTAATAGTTGCAAACTTTTTAATAATTTCATCTTCTCTTTGTGTTAAAAAGTATTCATTTTTACAAGGGTAATTTTCATATAACTCAATATACCAGTCGTCCCAATCTTCAACATATTTAAGTAACGAAACTTCTTTACTACACTTATGATTAGAAAATCTCATACCTAATGTTTTAATAGTACTACCTACATATACCAATCCATCATCATTTTTACATTTAATAAAATATATCTTACCATTTTCATATCTTTTATCAATAATATCTTCATAACTTAACATAACAGGTAATTTACTAAAAGCGACCATATCATATAATATAACGCAACATATTCATATATCAATTTTTATTCTATCTATATAGTAGAGATATTTTAAAAATGAAAATAAAAACAATTAAGTCGCTTACAGATAAAATCCGCAAGCATACTAAGTATGAACCACCACAACCACGCAATCAGGATTTACCGCCAACATTTAATATCATGTTATCAGCATCGCCAAAAGGTGGTGGTAAAACATATAATACAATTCAGCTATTAACTAATTATGAGGATTCTGGATTTGTTGCACAAGATGGAACTGATGTAAAAATGCGTACTATTTGGATATCAGGTGGAACATCTCGCTCAAAACAAAATAGCATATTGGATACATTAAAAACCCTAGATGATGAAGATAGAATTGATTTGGAAGATGATGTAGATGATTACATGAGAATATTATATGAAGATATTAAAGAAGAACGAGACCAAATTGAGGCGTATAATATTTACCGAAAAGTTTATGATAAATATATGAAGTCAAAAACATTAGCCAATTTAACCATGGAAGAATTAACACTACTCCGCTGGAAAGATTTTATTGATCCCAAAGTAGATCCTGATGCTCCCCGTGATAATGAAGGTAATTTATTATATAATCCTCGCATGGTATTTCTAGTGTTAGATGATATGATTGGTTCAGACGGCTATGGAACTGCACGCAAAAACTTTATTAACAGGCTATCAATAAAATCTCGTCATGAAAGCGAAGAACTTGTAGGAATAAATCTTATATTTATTACACAATCATTTAAAGCAGTGCCAGCAATAATTAGAAAACAAACAGATATATTTGTTCTGCTAAAATCAGCATCCCGACAATATATTATCGATGCAATAGCAGAAGAAGTAGGCAGTCATTTTAGCAAAGAGGAGATATTATCATATTACGATGAAATAATGAAAATACCTTATGGCTCATTAATTCTTAGTATCCATAAAAAGGAGAAAGATGAAAACCGAGTAAGAATGGGCTGGACACAAAGCATACAAAGAGAGCAAAAATATCTCTTATAATATTAGAGATGATATACCCGTTTTACGTGGATAAAACAAAACATAATAAGGATGATACTTATATTGATGTTAAATTGGAGCATCCCATCATCTGCCAAAGCGACGAATACCTCAAAATAAAATTACTAGATGTGCAATATATGAATAACATGTATAATATCTCATCATATTTACAAAATAATATTATCAAATTAAATATCACACCATTAATATATGATATTGAACCCACGAGGTCAGGTGTTTTAGAGGATATTTATGATATATCACAAACACCTTTAACTTACAACACATCAACAACATTAACATATGATACTGCTAATGATATTCAATTTATAACAGGAACGAACTTCAAGATACATTATAAAGACGAACAAATATTAGATGGAGTAGATAGTTTTGAAAATGTATTTTATGGAACAACGCCGATTGAATTAATGTTTAAACCGGATGATAATTACATAATAGTTGAAAAACTTGATAATACAAATACAGATTATTTGCGGCAAGTATCTTATGGTATTAAAAAGACAATATTACATACCGAAGAGGTACTAATAAGATTAGTAGTTAAAGGTAGTTATGACAATATAACATATACTAACATACCTATTATGACGACTGATACGGAGTTAATAACATTTGCCGATGACAGCTTAGAGGATGCTATAATTGATAGGGTGAGAATAAACCTTGTAAATCGTATCAATTATAAATATTATAAGTTTAGTATAACTAACACTGCACCAAGTGTAGATCAGCAAGGATACAGGTTAAACTCATTAAAATTATTCACATTGCCAGAAGTACCTTATTCAATTGGTGTGCCATCAACAACATCATTAACCATACCTGATGGATTTTATAAAGCCAGCACGTATGTTGCAAAAATAAAAGAATTAATTACACCATATAGCATGGATATAACATTGGACAGCCTTACGAATAAGGTAAGTATAACACATATTTTAATTGATAATATCATATACCCATACACCGATCCAAATGGTAGAGTGGCTCTGGAATTGCCCTCTCTGAACACCAGAGATAATATAGGTATAAGCAAAACACCCAATACGCTAGTAGTAAATACGCCATTTGTGGGTGATACTAGTATTGATTTAGTTAATTACAAGAAAATAATTTTGGCTACTGACCTTGATTTTACCAATAAGACCCATAATGATTTAATAACTGGAAATGATGATGGAACTGGTGTAGGTAATATATTAGCGTGGATTGATGCAGACCTACCACCATTTACATGTGTTAAATATAATAATTATGAGATGTCAAGTTATAGAATTGAAAATAAAAATATAAGTAATATTCGATTTACATTATACAACGAAAAACGGCAGAAGCTAAACTTGGATAATATGCTGATGCACTTTGAGATCGAGAAGCTACGATTAAAATAAAAATGAGTACATAATTTTATTTTTCTTTGATTTTTATAAACTTTTATATTTTTAGACTTTTAAAAGAATTATGTACTCATTTTTAAATTGGTATAAAATAATTTTCTTAACTAATAATAAACTGATATGTTGCTACGAGGTTATGTTGCGAATATAGGTAATTGTGCTAAAACTTTTCTGCAAAAAAATAAACCTAAACAATATGACAATAAAGCGTTTGCATACATAGTTAGGTTGAACGATAAAATTAAAATCGGTTCAACTAATCAACTTTATCATAAAATAAATACATATAATAACATGTATAATGATGTCCAAGTATTATCTGTTACAGGCTTTCCTCGAGATCCATTAAACCAAATTAAATATAATAACATATACGCTCGCAGATTAGTAAAGATTAATGGTAATAAATCTTATCATGATGTTCGTGATGAGACAACTATTTTAAAAAGTGTTAAAGACCTACGTGATAATAAGTTCAAGATACTTTCGATGGATTTAGTTGATTAATGCATATTTTTAATCTTCGCTCAAATATGTTATAAAAATATATCTACATTAATTAAATATGGAAACTGACAAAAAGGATAATATGGCTAAGTATCGCCAGGCACGAAAAGCTTTCAATGAAACAGCAATAACCCCATCGCATATCAAAAATGGGAAAAAGGAATTAAAAGAAGGAACGATTAAACAATACGTAGATATTATTACAAGATTGCACAGGAGGAACTTTTCACCAAACAAAGACGGAGACCTTGATGATGTATTATTACATATCTTTTCAGGTAAAGACATTCAACCATACCATCTCAAATATATCAAATCAAAATGTAGATACATCTGCTATAATCTACCAAAATACATGGAAGAAATATATCCTAATAAAAATAGTTTAAAAGTTAATCTAGTACCCTACGTTACGCTGGCAGGATACATGGCTGACCATGATGAAAAGTATAAGATCCTGCATAATTATTTATCTAAGTATATAATAGATTTAAACAATGCGTATGAAAATAAGAGAGATGATAATGAGGTCGCAGAGGAAGATCTGGGAAAAATCATTACAGATTATTCTATGGATACTTTACTCGATAATGCTAATAAGTTTGATAATATCACAGAAAAGTTAATCTACTCATTATACACCATGTTGCCCCCTCGTCGATTGGAATATACTAGCGTTGTTGTTGGAACACATACGGGAACAAAGATAAGGGATGATACAAATTATTTGATAAAGAAGGGAGGAACACCATCATACTTTATCTGGAACGAATATAAAACCAGCAAGGCGTATGGTAGAACACTAGTAGATATACCACCAGAATTATCAAAGATAATAAAAGAATATATGATGATAAATAAAATAAAAAGTGGAGATAAGTTCTTATCATTACAAAGGACTAATTTTATAAGATTAATCAAAAAGGTATTCAACGAGATATACAATGCAGACATCAGCCTACGATGGCTGAGAATAAGCTATGCAACATATATCAATGGATTAAATATAAGTAATAATGAAAAGCAAAGATTGGCATTGGAAATGGGCCACAGCAGTGCTCAGTCATCAAGATATAAAAAGATACTATAAGAAAATGAGTACATAATTTTATTTTTCTTTCTATTTTATAAACTTTAATATTTTCAAAGTATTTTAATGATTATGTACTCATTTTTATTTAGAATTAAAAAAATAGATTTTATAGAATAT
>Ga0102963_1000568_pt1 | contig 15966 bp, 19 predicted proteins | sample SalPon2_C_H2O_MG_2_FD_84522 | JGI IMG/M metagenome (GOLD analysis project Ga0102963, IMG submission 84522) | Salt pond water microbial communities from South San Francisco under conditions of wetland restoration - Salt Pond MetaG SF2_C_H2O_MG | ecosystem: Environmental > Aquatic > Non-marine... | reverse complement strand
TGTTTTTCTCTAATTAAAAAATTAAGAAGCCCCTTGTCTTTATCTGCTAGTTCGGGAACCTCTTTATCATATGATACCCTTGCTGCATTTACCACAGACAGATCGCTGCCCATGTGGTCTACTAGCCTTACGTACCCTTTGTCTAATACATCTACCTTCATTTTTTTCCTTTCGTTTGTGCCCCTGGCAGGATTCGAACCTGCGACCTTAGCATTAGAAGTGCTCTGCTCTGTCCCCTGAGCTACAAAGGCTCGAGCCCCCTGTCAGATTCGAACTGACGACCCTCGCTTTACAAGAGCGATGCTCTGGCCAACTGAGCTAAGGGGGCTGGTTTTAATCAAAGTGCCAATCAATCCATCCATCCTGGCACTCTTCAAAGTATGCTCCTTCTATTTCTTCTGGGCCTTTGCAGCCTACCTGACCATCACCCTCGCCGTCTTCATTGCATACTGGACAAGGGGCGTAGGCTCCCATGTCAATGTAATCGTCCGACCCTTCTTCTTCCCCAACATAAAAGCAATAGGTCTGATAGCATCCACAGCCACTAGACTGTGATCCAGTGAGAGCATGGTAGCCAAAGATTTTCATTCCAAAGCTTACCATTTCGCTTTCACAGGTACCGTGCTGTGTCCAAACAAGACCTAACTTGTCTAGCTCCCTAAGCTCATCGATCTGCTCAAGGGTCAGGTCATCAAGTACGTACATGACATCTTTGATCTTGTACTCTTCTTTCCAGCCCTTAACGGACTGCACATACCCCGCAATGTCTTCTCTCATACAAACAAGTATACCCTTCTAATCCAATGCTGTCAAGCGACCCTAACCAGACTTGAACTGGCGACCTCCGCCGTGACAGGGCGGCACTCTAACCAACTGAGCTATAGGGCCTTGTGCCACTGTTCTAAAGACAAAACTTTAGACGTAGTTTATCCACAGCAAGTGGCCAACTGTGGCAGAGCGAATAGCGGGAATCGAACCCGCGTCATAACCTTGGCAAGGTTAAGTTTTACCATTAAACTATATTCGCATTTGCACCGCCCCTGAGAATTGAACTCAGTCCTGCGGTTTTGGAGACCGCTGTGCTACCGTAACACTTGGGCGATCCGCTGGGGTACCTGGACTCGAACCAGGAACCTTAGAGTTAACAGCTCTCTGCTCTGCCAATTGAGCTATACCCCATTGTACATTAATGTTGCATATACATTATTCTGAGAACGTGTTGACAGGGATCTCCCCCGTTTTCCCATTCTTCTTGCTCTTCTTCTCCCATGGCTGGATCAATGTCATGGGTGTTGCAGAAAGGTTCTGTTATCCAGCCCTCGTCGATACCCTGCCTCAGCCATGTGCCGAATCTCTTTTCTTCATTCATGAATCTAGTCTAACCCATTCTCCATCTTCTGTCAAGCTATATCCCAAACTTTCTGTTATGGCAACACCAATAAACTTATCAAGATTATCTGGATCAGCCATCCATCTAGCTAGCTCTATATCAGAAGTCCCAGTCATCGTCAGTTGTGCTTTCGTGTTTTCCAATTACGTAGCTAGAACCGCTACCGCTGAAGAAGTCGTGGTTTTCATCAGCATTGGGGCTAAGGGATGCCATGATAGCTGGATTGACATCAGTTAGCTCTGGTGGGAACAATGGATCAAATCCCAGGTTCATCAATGCCTTGTTTGCATTGTAGTGCAAGAACTTTTTGACATCTTCTGTAAGCCCTACACCGTCATACAGGTCGGCAGTGTACTTGGTCTCATTTTCAAATAGCTCCATGGTAAGGTCATAGGCGAACTGCTTGTACCTATCCTGGGCCTCTGGAACCATTTCGTTATACCTATTCTGGAATTTGTAGCCGATGTAGTAGCCATGTACTGCCTCGTCACGAATGATCAGGCGAATCATATCTGCCGTGTTGGTCAGCTTTGATCTAGAAGACAGGTACATTGGCCAGTAGAAACCAGAGTAGAATAGGAAAGACTCCAATAGAACAGAAGCAATCTTTCTTTCCATCTCGTTCTTGCCGTCGTACTTGCTAAGGATAATCTCTTCTTTCTTCCTAAGATAAGGATTCTCAACACTCCACCTAAAGATATCATCGATCTCCTCAGTAGAACAAAGGGTAGAGAATATTGTGGAGTATGACTTGGCGTGTACACTTTCCATGAATGCAATGTTTGTTAGCACTGCCTCCTCGTGTGGTGTCTGAGCATCTGGCATAAGCTTGATAGCCCCCACAGTGGCCTGTACCGTGTCTAACATTGTCAGACCAGTGAACACACGCTTGGTCAGTTCCTTCTCTTCGTCTGTCAGCAAGAGCCACGACTGAATGTCATTGGCTACTGGGACCTTCTCTGGCAGCCAGAAGTTGGCTGTTAGTCTGTTCCATACGTCGAGATCTACTGAATCAGTAACTCTGTTCCAGTTAATCGGCTCTACAAATTTGTCCATTAAATATCCGTACCTTCCATGGGTCATAGCATACAGCTTACGCAGTTATCCATTTCAGTTCCCTCGAGAGCTGCCTGTCTAATGCGAATGTAGTAAATAGTTTTGATACCCTTCTTCCATGCGTAAATCTGTGCTCTGTTTACGTCACGAGTTGTTGCGGTATCTTTAAAGAATAGTGTCAGAGATAGACCCTGGTCTACGTGTTGGGTTGCAGCAGCATAGACATCAATGATCTTCTCTGGACCTACCTCATAGGCGTCTGTAAAGTATTCTCTGTTGTCATTGGTAAGGTATGGTGCTGGGTAGTAAACGCGACCTAGCTTACCTTCCTTACGAATCTCAACCTGAGAAGCAATTGGGTGGATGCTGGATGTAGAGTTATTGATATAACTAATAGATCCAGTAGGTGGCACGGCCTGCAGATTCTGGTTGTATAGACCATACTTCATTACGGACTTCTTTAGCTTTTGCCAGTCTTCCCTGTCAGGAATTTCAACCCCAGCATCTTTAAATAACTTAGCAACCTTCTTAGTTGCTGGCTTCCACTCTTGCTCCACATACTTGTCAAAGAATTCACCAGTCGCGTACTTTGAGTTTTCAAAGTTTTCAAACGGCGAAGACGTTTGCTTTGCCGTCGTATTACTCGACTTAAGTGCGTGGAATAAGATGGTGTAGAAGTATATGTTGGTAAAGTCAATCGACTCTTCGTCTCCATAGTGCATTCTCTCTTTCCCAAAGTAACCATGTAGGTTCATCTGACCTAGGCCAATGGCTCTAGACTTCTTGTTACCCTCTGCAATAGACATTACAGATTCGATGTAGCTAATATCTGCAACTGCCGTAAGGGCTTTAATTGCAACGTCAACACTCTTGCCAAAGTCTGGAGACTCCATCATTTTAGCAACGTTGAGCGAACCTAGATTACAGCTAATATCTTTACCAATTTTATCATATGATAGATCGGCATTGTAAGTAGTAGGTGTGTTTACCTGAAGAATCTCTGAGCAGAGGTTCGACATGTTGATCCTACCCTCAACTGGATTAGCCTCGTTGACAGTATCCTCAAACACAACGTATGGGTATCCAGACTCAAACTGTAGCTCTGCAATAGTTTGGAACAGGGTACGGGCCTTGATCTTCTTCTTGCGAATCTCAGCGTTGTCTACCATCTCCTGGTACTTTTCGGTAACAGAGATGTCTGACATGGGTACGCCATACACACGTTCTACATCGTATGGTGAGAATAGATACATGTCTTCATCATTCTTAGCCAAATCAAAGGTGATGTCTGGCACAACTACCCCGAGACTTAGTGTCTTGATACGAACCTTCTCGTCAGCATTCTCACGCTTGGTGTCAAGGAACTGCATGATGTCTGGGTGGTGTGCATTAAGATACACTGCCCCAGCTCCCTGACGGGCACCCAGCTGATTAGCGTAGCTAAAGCTGTCTTCCAGTAGCTTCATTACTGGTAGAACACCAGAGGACTGGTTCTCAATTTTCTTGATCGGTGCCCCGTGCTCTCTTAGGTTAGTTAGGTTAAGTGCTACACCCCCTCCTCGCTTGGACAACTGCAACGAAGAATTGATGCCGCGTGAGATCGACTCCATATTATCTTCGATGCGAAGCAGGAAGCAGCTCACGAACTCGCCTCTCTGCTTCTTGCCCGAGTTCAAGAAGGTGGGTGTAGCAGGTTGGAATCGCCCAGTAATAATCTCCTCTACGAGATCCTGGGCAAGCTTTCTGTCGCCCTTTGCAAGCATTAGGGCGTTCATGCATACGCGGTCTTCAAATCGCTCTAGGTAACGGCTGCCATCAAACGTCTTTAGCGCGTAGCTTGTGTAAAACTTGTAGGCACCAACAAAGGTGGGGAAGCGGAACTTGTGTGCATATGCTTGTTTAAACAAAGACTTGATAAAGTCAAAGTCATACTGATCCAGCACTTCCTTTTCGTAATAATCATTTTCAATTAAATAGTCAATCTTCTCCTCAAGACTGTGGAAGAAGACCGTGTTTTGATTTACGTGGTCTAAAAAATAAGCCTTAGCTGCCTCTCTGTCCTTATCAAATTGAATCTTGCCATCCTCACTATAGAGATTTAGCATTGCGTTTAGTTCATGGTAACTATAGTTCTTGTCCATAAAGCAGCTCTAACCTTTCTTTTACTTTGTTTACATCTTCTGGCGTGCCAAATATTTCTACCCTGGCAATTAGGGGAACACCCGTCTTCTTTGAAATCATTTCTGCAGCTTTACAGAAATGCTCACCAAAGTTGGTGTTACCCGTACCTATTACCCCTCGCAACAAGTCTCGGTTGTCTTTGATATTCAAAAACTTTCTAACTTGCTTTGGAATCGTGTGCCTGTCGTTACCGCTTCCATAGGTTGGAACAACTAAAACATACTCACTCTTGTGGATATATGGTCTCTCATCATCCCAATAAAGCGGTATACGACTTGCGCCCTTGTCTATCTTTTCCACAAACCTTTTAGTGTTTTCAGATCTATGGGAGAAATAAACAAGATCAATAGACAACAATTATACTCCCTCTTTACACAAAGACTAGTGGTTTAACCTGAAAAAATACCCAACATTTAGATCATTTTGAATTGATCTAAATAGTCTCTTACCTCATCGGTCATTTCTTTAGGCTTATATTGTATCACGTTCTCTGGCAAATCGTCAAGTTGCCTTCTCGGCCTGTCTCTAAATGTATGGACCTCGATCTCTCCGAAGTTGTCACGAGGTGTGTGTGAGATTGCACCAAAGATTGCACCGCATACGGCATCCGCAAGGTCCTTAGACTTTTTACGAGGGTGGTCTACCTTATTGTTTTTCATAATTTTAAGCTGAGTAAGCTCTTCAAATAGCAACTCAATTGATGGCATGGCTACCCTGTCTTCGTATACAAGCATGGCCATATCCTCATAGTGTTTCTTAGCTACTGAAACTGTCTCTGTTTTAATTCCAACAGACTTTAATTCATTTTGAATATCAAACGATTGCCATCGGTCAAAGCTAACCATGCCCAGATCAAAGCCTAGCCTACGTAAGTTTTGAATCCACTGCTTGACTTCAGACAGGTTGACAGGGCCCTCTACCTTTGGCTCCCACCAGGCTACAGCGTCTACAACAACCACTGGCACTACCTGATTGTAGTCTTTAAGGATTTGCATCTCTACCCACTTATCTACGTGAGCAATGGCTACGGCACACTTGTCATGCTGTTGTGCAAGGTCGGCATGTACATAATATTTTGTGTCTGGATTAGGCTTAAACCCTGGATCAAATCTTCTAAAGTTATCTAGAGGATTACGTAGAGTCATAGCATCTCTAACCTTGTCATGCTGCTTAAAGAATGCGTCAGAGGCGAAGGTTGGGACACAGGCAAAACGCATCATAGCGTCACCGATGTCTGTAAAGAAAGCTAGCTTAAAGTCTTCGATAGAGCGTGTAGGGTTTACTTCCCACGTAGGTCTTTTGAGTGCAAAGGTGTTGGGATACTTGTAAGAAACAATGTGATCCTCGTCCCAGCTAATCTGCAAAGTATTACCTGGAGCCTCTTCTCCAAGATCTGGGTTCATTACATACGTATGAGTTCTTTCAATGATTTCTTTTTCTAGAATGCACTCTTCATACTTGCTTGAAATAAAGTCTCCTGGGTAACGGGGGAATGATAGGAGTGCTACCTTTCCTAAGTCTGGGAAACGAGAGTCTACAGTACCACGGAAGGCTTTGTAGATGTTATCTGCGGTCTTACCCTGCTCATTACCAGTGCCCACCTCATTGGCAAAACCAGAAATCTCATCCAGAACTGCCACCAAAAGGTTTAGACCCTCGTGAGACTCGCGCTCTGAGTGTCCAGAATAAACAGTAATAGATTTATCAAACTCAATGGAGTCCATCTTTGCATAGTACTTGCCAGCAAACCAGGGAGACTTCTCGATCTTAGTCTTTAAACCCTTAAAGAAAACGTTCTTAGCCTGCTGTGCGTTGATAGCAACGTTAATGATATCAATGGCGTCACCAGATGGCTTGCCGTAATATCTAGCTGGATCTTTAAGACACAAGAGCTTGTATACGATAAAGGCTACTGCAACAGTTGACACAAAGTCTTTACCACTACCCTTGCCTAGCTGCAGGATAATTTCATTCTTAGTATACTTCTTGTAGTATCTAGACCCTTCTTCAAACCCGTCTAGGCTAATCAGGTCATCCTTTTTATATATCTGGCTCATTGCCCTTACGATATCGTACTGAATATCTGAAAGCGGAGGCTGGGCCAGAAAGTCTTCGCCCTCTACAAAAGTTCTAACATCTACGGGGTCTTCTTCAAACGGACTGTCTTGTAGTACTTCGAGAAAATCATCAAACATTGTGTACCACCGTGATGGTTTCATCCCCCTTGGCTACCTCAGAAAGTCTCTTCATAATCTTGTCTCTAATTTCTGGGTGCTCGCTAGCAATGTCCATGAGAATTTGTTTAAGGATATCTTGCTTACGCTCGATCTCCATCATCTCTTCTGCCAACTCTTTGTTTTCTAATAGTCCAGCCTTCTGCAACATCTCAATACGCTTAGACTCGATGTCCATGACCAGCTTGATGGCACCAGACTTTGATCGTAGATCTCCATTGGTGTCTGCGTCATCAATAACTTCATAGGACTTAGAGATTAGCCTACTGTAATGCTCGTCAGCTGCAGTGAGGGCTTCTCTGGCCCTGGATCTGATTGCATCATTAGCAGAAGCCATCTGCTTCCACTCATTTAGATACTGTACAACCTGTGTTCGAGGTATCGAAAGCTGCTTAGAAATTTTAGTAGGGTCACTGCCCTTAAGGTATTCACCTACAACCTTGTTAACTGTATCTAAATGCTGTACCAGCTGACCCTCAGGATTTGACACGCTTAGCCCTCTTTCCCCTTTGAGGAACACGCTTGATACGATCTTGCTTAAATGCACGGAACTGCTGTGCCTTACCCCTAAAAATCTCAAAGCAGTCTACCCACGTGGCTCCAGTATGAATGTTAGTGGTTACACCACGGAACTGGAACTTAACTCCGTATTCGCCTTTAACCTTTACAATATCTCCAGCGTGAATCGGAAAGCCATCAACTTCCATGTATGGCTCCATAGTAAATGGACTGGGCTTGGCTGTTACCTTCTTGCGACGAGGCATTCTACTCCTTTGCGTGAGGCCTAGTTTCGTTTAACGAATTACTTGATACTCTATTATACATGCTCTCGGAGTAAAAGTCAATAAGGTTTTCTACACCTGTATATGAAAGAGCACTCCTTAGACCTGCGTCAAAGTCGTTAAGAACGTTTTGTACGCTACCAATGTGTGGTACGGTGGTTGCAATGCCCTCTACGCCCGACACAGAGCCTCTACCTTCCTCCTGTGCCTCCCTTGAGGCCATCCCACGGAATACCTTGCGACCATCGACAGTCTCTCCTGGAGACTCGTCAGTACCAGCAAGAATGCGACCTACCATTACGGCATTTGCCCCAGCAGCAAGAGCCTTGGCTGCATCTCCAGAGTTACGGATTCCACCGTCTGCAATGATGTCTGGCCCATCTCCATACTTGTAGTGATTACGGATATCCATAATAGATGCTAGGGTTGGCATACCGTGGCCACTCACAACACGGGTGGTGCAAGCTGATCCACCACCGATACCTACTCTTACAGAATCTACACCAGCGTCGGCTAGCCTTGCATAGCCTTCCCAAGTAGAGACGTTACCAGCCATGATGTGGTGTTGATTTCCAACCACTTTCCTTAATTTCTTAACTGCATCAATTGCATACTGACTGTGTCCGTTTGCTACGTCAACAAGAACCAGTGACGCACCTGCATCGTATAGCATACTGGCTTCTGTGAGGAAGTCTCCGCGTGCACCAATAGATCCACCAACCATTCCTCCAGCAGCTACCGCTAGCTTAACCTGCTCTACCTGCTTTTCAATAGTCATGTACCTGTGGACAATTCCCAGGCCACCAGCTTTACGAATTGCAACTGCCATCTCCCACTCGCACACTGTGTCCATTGGTGCTGCAATTAGCGGGAGCTGTAGCCCAAGGCTTCTCTTAGTGCCAATCCCAATAGTGGAACGTAGGCTAACCTCTTTGCGACTTGCAATGTCGGCGTACTGCGGCACTAGCAAGATGTCGTCGAACGACAGCATTTCTTCTGGATTATACTTTCTCATCTCTCTCCTTTGCAATAAGCAGTAGTACTAGGTACCCCACCAAATCAAAAATAGTATCATCTCCAGGGTACTCGTGTCCACGCTGTACCCTAGAAAGCTTGTCATCAATGCGGACATAGAGCTGCTCAATGGTATCACTCTTTGAGAATACCCTGACTGGCTCTAAGGCAGAATCTCCATATGCCCTGTTTTTTGCGATCAGCATCTCTTCGATGCCTCGCATTACCTTTGTAATTTGTTCTTCAGTCTGCTTGCTCATTGGTTGGCACTACCCCTAGTCTCTTCCAACATTTAACACAATTGATATAAGTCATACCCGTGAAAGGGCAGGATGCTTCGTGTGAACTCTCATGCTTACACGTGATTCTAAGCAGCTGCATCTTTGCTACTTTAATAAAATGCTTAATTACTCTCAACGCTTTGATTTCCTTAATCCAAACTTAGCTAAATAAACGTAGATAGTTTCTACACTTACCCCACACTCTTTTGCAATTTCCTGTGGCGTTTTGCGATCCATCTGAAAACGCTTCTTTAACCACATTTGATTCGTATATAGTTTAGCAGCCACAACTACTCCTTGTCAACTTAGCTTGTTCCAATTATTAATTGCATAGTGACCAATGCCTATAGCATCAGCGACGTCATTGTCTAGCAAAATTTTGTCGTACTGAATTTCTACAAAGTGCATTGTTCGTTGCTTGCGGAACTCTCGTTCTTGTGCCTTATACCAGGACTCGCTCTTGCCAGGATTGTCAGATCTAAGAAGTGCCTTTTCCTCCTTGCTTAGCCTGCCGTTGCCAATATAGGTTTGCCAAGCAATAGGATTAATAGATTTAATAACCTTTACACCAGCTACCCCCATTGCACCAAGCAGTGCCCCTTGTACAAGAGCCAGGTCTGCGGCAGTCTTTGGACTATTCATAAAAACTGTGTGCTCAATAACTACCGCGTCTGGTATACCATAAACCTGAAAGAATGCCTCTGTCTTTGCTGCGGCATCTGTAACCTTTTCGTAGGTCGTGGTGCCCTTGAAATTAATCTTGCCAATAGATACAAGATTCTTGAGATCAAAGATAGAGAATGCAAGACTGTTAGTACTAGCATCAATTGCACATATGTTATTGGGCAATGGATTAATCTGACTTAGTTTTACCATTGGCCAGGCCTTTGATTTCTTTCAGAGTATTGGATACGTCTTTAGGATTGACGGTACAAGAAAAGCAAATGGGATCATCGTTGTATGCGGATAGCGAGTGACCACAATCTTTGCATTTTCTGTTTTGGCTTATTCTTTTGTTGCGTCTAGCGATAGCGTATCTTTGAGCAATCTTCTCTTTAGTTGCTTCCTCTCGGCATTCAGGAGAGCAATATATTTGATACTTTACGGTAGACTCAAAAGTTTGGTCACACCATTGACAATGCTTCATCGAGTGGCTCCAGAGAGTTGATTTTAATTTCTCCCTCACCAGCTTGATCGCAAACTGCCCTTAGTGGACAGGTCTTGCAGATCTTTGAATTGGATCGGTAGTTCTTAGTTGGAAGGGTTTTGTCTTCCCAGTTCTTACGAACTACTCTCATCCATTCAAATGTCTGGTCTACCCAACTTCTGTAATAATCATTTACCTCAACAGGTATCGCTAAGAGTTCGTGATTATTTTTGTTCTCATAAATTATAACACCTTTAGCCTTTTTAAGAATCTTCATGTAAAGAAGCAGCTGAATCAGGTGTCCGTTTTTTGCCTTTAGTGTTCGTTTGCGATACTCGAATCCCTCTTGCATGGCTGTCTTGATCTCAACAAGAAGCTCTTCGCCGTTCCAGTTAACCAACGCATCGCCAAAGCCAAAGATAGGTGGGTCCTCATAGGTGATCTTAAACTCATCTTCAATAAGGATGCCAGAGTCTTTTATTGCTTGCTGGATTCGCTCGTGCCCCTTAATACCGTTGGTCATGTTGGCACCAGCAAAAGCATCTGCATGGTCCTCAAAGACACCGCCCTCGAAGGCTAGGTACCAGTAACGAGGACACTCCCCGTGACCGTAAGCAATCGTAGAAGGTGCAAAGCTTTTCTTTTGCTGAAACCTTGGGCCACGATTAGCAATGTAACCAGAGTTTATCTTTTCAATAAGACCATCCAGCCCATTGTTTTTGGGTGACTGACCACCCATCACGTGCTGCAATAAATTTTTTGACATGTTTAGTTACCGAGTAATATACTTCAGTGCAGATACTAGATTGTTTACTGCTTCTGCTGCTGTATAGTATAAGTTCTTTTTCGGCCTATCTCCTTTATCTACGTTGGCCATCCAAGTAGCCCTCAGCGAGAGCTTGGCGGCGATGGACTGCAATCTAACAATTTCCATAGTTGCTACTTGAATAGGAATATCTGGCTTAACAATAAGCTTGGAGATCATTACAAGAGCATGTGTAAGCTCTTCGTCCTCCATATATTCATTAATCTCTGCAAGTCCGTTTACTAGATCAATTGTCGTTTTATTTTCCATCAGTTAATTATACCACCTTCTCGGTGTCGGAGATTTCACGCTTCTCTTTGATGGTAACACTGCTAGCACCTGGTAGCCATGGCAGAAGAACCTGGTACAGCTCTTCTAGCAATACAACATCCTGGATCTGGTACTTCTTCATTTCACGCCAGGCCTTGTCGTCGCCTGCCATGCAATCAATCCATAGCTCGAATCCTGAGTGCTTAAACTTAGCACCTACACCAAGAGCCTGTGCAACATAGTCAAGCTTGTTAGAAGGAAACTTAAAGTTTGCCTTTACGACACTCATAAGATCAAGGTCTTTGACTACCGATGGTGGTGCCATACCGTTCTCAAGAAACTCTCTCTTGATGTGCTTGTGATCAAAAGCTGCCGAGTTCCAGCCCACAAGGGCATCTGCCTCTTCCATCATGGCGTGTAGCTCTTCTAGCATGGCCTTCTTGCCATCGTGGTGTACTGACTTAAAGGTAACCTTCTTCTTACCCTGCCACTTAGCACCAAAGCACATCATCTCGGTAGGCTTGATGATCTGATTAATACCAATGTTCTGGTCCCACAAACCCCAGGTGTATACCTGCATAGGTGTGGTTTCAATATCTAGCATTAAGATTTTCATTATTCTCTCTCTTCCAGCAGCTGCTCAAGCAACGATAGCTCGATGACTGCCAGCCTTGTTTTCTGTGTTTGACCCAGAACTACTACTATAGCAGGATCTGCGTTAGAACGCAAGGCATCTGTAGTAGCTTTTGCCCATACGTCTTTATTTAAAGTAAAACTTTTGCCAACTTCTTTAAAGTCAACCACAAAGTTTTGCCACGTAGCGTCACCCTTCTTAGTGTTACGCCCCGAGTTCTTGTGCTGCTTTGCGCCTATGCGCTTACTTTCGCTCTGTTCGCTCATAGTCTCTCTTTGTTTTTTTGGTTTCCAAGCTTACCTTGCTCAAGTGTCCCTTGGAGCAAAGCCATGTTAGCTGCTTGGGTGCAACGTAATGCCTTAGACTTTTAACGTCTTCTCTGCATGTGTGGCAAACAAACTGTCCCTGGTATACGGTATACCTATCAGCCATTTAGCTGCTCCTTAATTTGATTGCGAAGAGCCTCGTCTTCCTTAACCTTATTGACAAAGCCATCTCGTCCCTGAACCTTTGAGCCATCTGGCAACAAGTACCAGGCACCCGTACGCTCTACAATGCCAGCCAACTCTGCTGTATCAACCAGATCAGCGATCTCGTCGACACCAATGTTGTCACCCCTGAAGTAGAAATCGTATTCTCCAGCCTGGAAGCCAGCGGATGTCTTAGAGAACTGAAGCTCCCAACGAATCTTGCGACCAATCTTTTCCTCGATTAGCTTATCTCCCACTGCAATCTTTCCCTTAAGGGCCTGATTGTCAGACTCAGAAGAAAACAGCTTGATTACTGTCGAAGAATAGAACTTGGTAGCCTGACCGCCAGATGGTTGCTGGCTAGTATACATGGCATTGATGTTATTCCTAGACTGTGAAATAAGAATAAAGAGTGTAGGCTTTACTTTATTGTTGGCATAGTTAATCATCTTCCATGCATTGCTAAAGTCTCTAGACTCTGCACCAATCTGCTTGGTGTTTTCTAGCTGCTTGAGGTCATCTGTGCCCTTCTCAAAGTAGATTGCAGGTAGGAGGGATGTAATACTATCCACTACAATGATGTCTACACCAGCTTCCATAAGTGCAACACCTACATCTACCATCTCGTTAATAGTACGAGCTTGAGAGTAGATCAGCTGCTCGGTGTCTACCCCTAGGTTTTGTGCCCAGTCTTCTGAGTAAGACATCTCAGCATCAATCCAGGCACACAGCTTGCCTTCCTTCTGTGCCATTCCAATAGTCTGCAGTAGCATAGAAGACTTAGCACTTGACTTACTTCCCCAAACAAGGACCTGTCGACCGTAAGGCAGACCTCCCCCTAGTGCTCTGTTCAAACCAAAGCTTGGGGTGGGTTGCTTCTCAATTTCAATGCCCACTCCGTTACCCAGGGTCTTTCTAATTTTTGGATCTAGCTGTGCTAAAGCCTCTTCGATTGTTACTGTCAAAATCTTACACCGTGCCTTTCTGGTCGTGTCTTGTTAAACTCTACCTTGTGATGTAGAGCGTGGTCTAAAGAAATATCCGTATAGCCATTTTCCACTAATCCTGCATATAAGTCAAGCGTGCGGATAATAATGTCTGCCATTTCATCTACAATCTCTGCCTTACCCTTGTCCTTACGAATGGCCTCCATAACCTCCACGGTCTCGGAGACCACCATCATAAGCTGCTTGGTAATAAAAATGTCGTCAACCTCTTCTGGCCAAAAACCTTTTTCTTTTGCCACCTGATGCAGATGATCTGCAAGATCGCCCAGGTAACTATTGTCCAAGTATGTCATCTAATATCACTGTCCCATCTTTTGTTTTTCCGAAGGAAAACTTGTAAGCTGTCCCCTCTTGGATTTTCATATATGCCTTAGCAAACGTAGTAGGAAACACTACGACAGAGTGCAAATCTCTACTGCTATCTGCCAAGGTAAGCGTAGCCATCTTTTTGCCAGCCTTTGTAATGCGTGGCTTGAAAGAAACTACGTACATCTCTTCCTCGCTGAATGGCAATTGTTTGTAATTTAAAAACTTAACTAAAGCAGAATCTGATCCCCTTGCTTCGTCAGCAGGAATAGCAGCAACAATCCTGTTGTCGCTAGCCAAAAGAATATACGTCTTACCACTTTCGATGGCTGTCTGCTCTTCGTCGAAGATACCGACAGAGCCAGTCTTATCAAGGATCTCAACACGAGACCACCCCTTTCCTCTCTTAATTGCCTTAACCATGCCCATCAAAACGAACGAGCCCTTTTCCTCAAACTCATCTACCTCTGAAATGAAAGCGTGATAGTGTGATGGAACTGTAATGTTGAACTCTGGCAAGTTTAAGTATTCGTATAGATTTTCTTTAATCTCTTGGTCGTTACGTGGATTGTCTGGGAATGTTGCAGCACCAATAATACGTAATGCCTGAAGAGATCGACTATTGACCCCAGTACCCTTTTGCAACGTAAACTTTTCTAGTTGCTCGTACGACTCAAAGGGCCTTGCTTCGATAAACTTAGAAGCAATGTTATCTGAAATAAACTTAATACCAGACAAGCCAAACCTAATTCCCTTGCCCTCAATCTTAAAGTCCATGTCGGAATCGTTGACATGGGGCAAACGAATTGGGATATTCATACGCTTAGCCTCAATCAGATAGTCTGTACGAGTATCCTTGTCCTTCTCATTCTTGAGCAATGCGAACATAAACTCTAGAGGATAGTGATACTTAAGCCATGCTGTCCAGTATGACAATGTGGAGTATGCCACAGCGTGAGACTTGTTAAACGAGTACCCTGCGTGTGCCTCAAAGTCGTGCCATAGCTCTTTGGCTAGGTTGGGTGTCATGTAGCGAGACGCACCCTCTACGAACTTGTCCTGGAACTGCTTAAACTCTTTGGCGTCCTTCTTCTTACCAATGATCTTACGAACCTTGTCAGCCTCAACCATTGACATACCGCCCAGGTTTACACAGGCTTGCATGACCTGCTCCTGGTAAAGGATACATCCAAAGGTTTCAGCCGTAAAGGTCTTCATTACATCGTGGTGGAACGTGATCCCCTGTCGACCATGTTTGCGGTCAATGTAGTCTTTACCAATGGTATTCATTGCACCAGGTCGCACAAGTGCGTTAGAGGCTGCTAGCTCTGCAAAGTTCTTCACGCCCATCTTAATAAGTAGATTGGTGTATGGAGTTGCCTCACACTGGAATACGCCCTTGGTGTATCCACTAGAAATCATTTCATAAACATTGGAATCGTTCATATCAATGCCTAGAAGCTCAATCTTTTTGCCATGTCTCTCTTCGACTATACTTAAAACATCTTTAAGAACACTGAGGGTCTTGAGGCCAAGGGCATCGATCTTGATAAGACCAATACGCTCTGCCTCTTCCATGTCTACCGCCACGACTGGTATACGCTCACCAGATCCTGGGGAGTTTCTAGTTTCCATTGGCGCGTGCCTAAAGATTGGCTCTTTGGCTGTAACAACTCCAGCAGCGTGAATACCAGTGCCTCTAATGCGACCACGAAGCTGCTCACCGTACTCAAGAACCTCTGGGTACTTTTCACGGAACCACGAGGTCTGCTTAGAAGTGCAGTACTCGTCCCAGGTGTCTACCACCTTAAGCACTTTGTTTACATCCGTAAGCGGTATGTGTAGCACACGTGCAATGTCTCGGACAACGCCCTTGTCTTTAAACTGTAGGAATGTAGCAATAGAGGCTACGTGTCGATACTGTCTAACAAGATAATCTTTTACTTCTTCTCGTCGTGAATCCTGGATGTCGGTATCGATATCTGGAAAGTCATTACGCTCTGGATTAATAAATCGGAAGAACAGAAGGCCGTGAACGATGGGATCAATGTCAGTAATGCCCAAGGCATAACATAGCAAAGAGCCTGCAGACGAACCACGACCAGGGCCTACAATGATGCCCTGCTTCTTTGCCCAGTTAATCATGTTGCGAACAACCAAGAAGTATGGCCCAAAGTTTTTCTCTTCAATGATGGCCATCTCTTCTTCAAGACGTTCCATGTAGCCCTCAGTCTTGTAGACTCCACGCTCCTTAAGCCCCTCGATTGCTAGGCTAGCAAGCTCCTGCATAGGATTTTGATACTGAGCAGGCAGTAGATCAAGGTGATCCTGAATGTTGTAGCCTTCTACCTTGTCAGCAATCTCCCTGGAGTGATCGTAAATGTCTTCT
>Ga0102963_1000566_pt1 | contig 16016 bp, 22 predicted proteins | sample SalPon2_C_H2O_MG_2_FD_84522 | JGI IMG/M metagenome (GOLD analysis project Ga0102963, IMG submission 84522) | Salt pond water microbial communities from South San Francisco under conditions of wetland restoration - Salt Pond MetaG SF2_C_H2O_MG | ecosystem: Environmental > Aquatic > Non-marine... | reverse complement strand
TTGATACTATTGTGGATGTTCTTACAAAAAATAATGTCCAGATAGTTGACATTGAAGATAACAGACATCCTGTACAATTTAACTTTCCGCAGGTAACAGAAAACTACTGGAAGGATCAAGGCGTTAAATGGCCTAAAGGTCATCCAGCAGAAGGCGAAGATATTATTCTACGTGACTATCAGGTAGAAGCAATTAACAATTTCATAAACAACCCACAGAGTCTACAGCAGATTGCTACAGGCGCAGGTAAGACAATTACAACAGCTACGTTATCACACATCAGTGAACCTTACGGGCGTAGTCTTGTTATTGTCCCTAATAAGTCCTTGGTTGAGCAAACTGAAGAAGACTATATTAACTGTGGGTTGGACGTATGGGTGTTCTTCGGCGACAGAAAGCAATTAGGTAAGACTCACACTATATGCACTTGGCAGAGTTTGAATATTCTAGACAAGAAGCACAAAGACGGATCAGCTGTACTATCACTAGCTGAGTTCCTAGAAGGTGTAAGCACTATTATTGTTGACGAAGTACACCAAGCTAAAGCAGAAGTACTAAAAAATCTGCTTACACGCAACCTACGCAACGCTCCTATACGTTGGGGACTAACAGGTACAGTTCCTAAAGAGAAGTTTGAGTTTGAATCAATTCACGCATCTCTTGGACCAGTTATTGGAAGTATTAGTGCAAAGGAATTACAAGACAAGGGTGTGTTGTCAACTTGTCACGTTAACATAGTACAACTTATCGATACAGTAGCACATCGAGATTACCAAAGCGAATTGAAGTATCTAACATCAGATACAGCACGTTTAGAATATATTGGTAAGATGATGAACACAGTATCACAATCAGGCAATACTCTAATTCTAGTAGACAGGATTAGTGCAGGCGAAACATTAGCAGAACTTATACCCGGTAGCACCTTCATTAGTGGAAGTGTAAAAGTAAAAGACAGGAAAGAAACATACGACACAATTCGTGAAGGAACCAACGAAGTAATTATTGCAACATATGGCGTTGCAGCAGTTGGACTTAACATTCCCCGTATCTTTAATCTTGTGTTACTTGAACCAGGAAAAAGTTTTGTAAGAGTAATCCAATCTATTGGTAGAGGCGTAAGAAAGGCAAAAGATAAAGACTTCGTGCAAATATGGGATCTTACATCAACGTGTAAGTTTGCGAAGCGACATTTGACTCAACGTAAAAAGTTTTACAAAGAGGCAGAGTATCCCTTTACTATTGAAAAAGTGGATTGGAAATAAATGAGAATATTAACTTTAGAAAATAAGTGTTTCAACCTAGATGACTTACCTGACCAAATCGAAGATGATGTGAGATTTAGTGTACTAGATAATAGCGATCCAAAAAATCCTGATTTCTTTTTTATACCTTTGATTTTTTTAGAATCATTTAGCGCACCTGCAATGGTTCTAAATATTGGAGGGAAAGAAATAACAATGCCAGTGGATTGGAGTATAGCTGTAGGGTGTTCTGAAAGTGGAAATGATTTAGAAATACTTCCACTAACTAGTATTAATGATAGAGGGTTTGAAGCATTTTTGTTTAATCCTTTAACTAGTTTTAAAACAGACTTTTCCCACATTAGTATCGAAAATTTTTATACAGATGTAAAATGGTACTTTCCTAAAATGAAAAACGGACAACTTTTAAGTGTTCCTATTACAGACGGCGATAATCCGTTATGTGCATTTTTCGTAAAAGATATAAGCAGACAATGCGAAGTAATAGAATACTCTAATTTAATTTAAAGAAAGGAAAACTAATGGGAATTAAAGCAGGCAAAGTATGGGGAGCCACAGAGCTTATTCACGCAAACGGTGTACTTGAGTTTCACCGCATTGAGTTCAAAGCAGGATATAAATGTTCGGAGCACGAACATCAGTTTAAATGGAATGGCTTCTTTGTTGAGTCAGGCAAGATGCTTGTGCGTGTATGGCAAGATGATCAAGGACTAGTTGACGAAACTATTCTTGAAGCAGGCGACTTTACACAAGTCAAGCCCGGTAAGATTCATCAGTTCGAAGGACTAGAAGACGGTGTCGCTTTTGAACTGTACTGGGCTGAATTTAATCACGATGACATTGTACGTAGAACAAGTGGAACACAAGTTGGGAAATCTAAAACCAAATGAAGCTCTAATATACGAGCGAGCAGACGGTGTTGTGTATGCCCGTTACCGAGATCCTCCGCACAATAAACTTCCTCGTTGGATAATTGGAGGTGACCCGGGCGGAGTATCACGTGCCCAAGGTAACTTATTACATTACGGCGATTGGCAAGAGTTGTGTGATATGTGTGAACAAAACGAAACACTTAAAAAACAAATGGACAAACTAGTAACAACATACTGGATTATAAAGGATAGTAAATGATAAAAACTAATAATCATTTGATATTTCCGACAGTTATTTCTCAAACACATCATTCTGTTTCTAATGACGAAAAAGAAACTTGGTTTGATTTGTATTTAAAAAATTCAGATGATCGAGGGTTTTCACAAGACTTTCTTGGCTTTGAAAATATTCAGACTGAAGGTATATTTCAAACATTGTTTATGAAGAAACTAAAAGATGGTCTTAACGAATATTTTAAATGTCTTAGTATTAACTTAGAAAATCTTGACATACAACTAACTAAATGTTTTTTTAACGTTACAGATCAAAGTAGTATCCCTCCTCACGATCATTCTGAAAATCATTTGACGTTCACTTACTATCCTTACATTGCTAATGGCAAGGAAAGAAATCTTATGTTCTATAATTTTAATGAAGCACACACTAATGAACCATATCCGTATTTTTTCCGTAACTATGTTATTGATTGGAATGATGTAAACAGTAATGCAGCTTCGTTTCCAGTAACCGAAGGAACAATGTTTATATTTCCATCTAAATTAAAACACTGTATCGAAGCAAAGTTTAACGACAGAGAAGGCGCTGATGGTAAATCTTTTCAAAGTAAAGAAGAATTAAAACAGAGTCGATTTTGTGTGTCAGGTGATATGCTTTACACAAAAAAAGAAAATATTAATAATTATAATCGAGCTTTATCGAATCCTAAAAATTGGAGAACAGTATGAAAATTATTGCAGGACCGTGTCAACACGAAACGCTAGAACAAAGTTTAGAGATTGCACAAGAGTGTAAACGTGTGTGCGACAAGTATGGAATTGACTACTATTTCAAAGCAAGTTTTGACAAAGCAAATCGTACAAATATAAAAGGAAAGCGCGGCGTTGGACTTGCAAAAACAATGCAAGACTTTAAAGACCTAAAAGACCAAATTAAAGATCTTAAGACACTAACAGACGTTCACGATGTAGGACAAATTGTTACAATTAATGCGTGGGGAAATGCTGTAGATGTACTACAGATTCCTGCGTTTTTGTGTAGACAAACAGATCTAATACAAACTGCTTGTAGTAGTGGAAAAATTGTTAATATTAAAAAAGGACAGTTTTTAGCACCTTGGGATGTAGAAGGTATCTTAAGTAAGTGCTACGGCGCAAGCAAAGACGATCCTGAAATTTGGATTACAGAAAGGGGTACTAGTTTTGGATATAATACTTTGGTTGTTGATTTCACCGGCATTAGCTATATGCTTAATAACTTTGATTGTGATGTTGTTTTGGACGCCTCACACTCAGTACAAAAACCAGGTGGCCTCGGAAGTAGTAGCGGTGGCAATCGCAATTATGTTCCTGGCTTATGTCGTGCAGGTAGTGCTTTGGGTGTTAGCAATTTCTTTTTAGAAGTACACGCTGACCCAGATAATGCACCAAGTGATGGTCCTAATATGCTACATTTAAAAGACTTTGAACAAACAGTAAAAGATATTGTAGCACATCATTATTCAGGACCAAGTGAATGAGTTTAAAGAAAACAGCAATACTAATTCCGGCTAGATACGGAAGTACACGTTATCCTGGAAAACCTCTTGCTAAATTAGGAGGCATTCCAATGATACGACACGTATACGAACGCTGCCGCAAAACAGGGTTTAACACATATGTGCTCACAGACGATGTACGCATTGCAGAAAAATTTGAACCGCATCAAGTTATTATTGATTTAGAAGATTACGAAAACGGTACAGAACGATGCGCTGGCGCAGTTGCTATGCGCACACTTGATGACTATGATCAATTTGTAAACGTACAGGGCGATATGCCAGATGTAACAGCAGAGCTAATTGAAAAATGCATTGCTAGTTTATCTCAATATGAAGTAAGCACAGTGTACACAGCAATGCCGAATAAAATGCAAAACGATCCTAACAGTGTTAAGATGGTACGTGCAGGTGATCAAGCTCTATGGTTTGGCAGAGGTATGACAGGATACGGCGAATGGCACTTGGGTGTTTATGGTTATCGTAAACAAGCATTGCAAGCATATCCACACCTGCTTGTAGAAGCAGAAGAACGTATTGAAAAACTTGAACAACTGCGCTGGCTAAAAAACGGTTGGCAAATTGGTTGTAAGAGTGTATACTTTACTGGAGTAGAGATAAACACACCAGAAGATGTAGAGGTATGGAATAATGCCAAACAAGCATATTGACTTATTTAAAGAAATGATTCCAGCACTTGACGGAGGTATGCGAGAGTTATACGATGCCGCAGGCGAAGAGGGACAAAAAGAAATCAAAGGCGATCTGTGGAACCTCAACAGATATATGAGCAGTGTTAAAGGCTCGCGTGAAAAACAAGAACTTGCTGTGTTCAAAACAAATGAATACTACAACAAGAATTGGGCAGTACTAGGCAACAAAGAAGCAAAGCTACAATGGTTGCTATTATGTCAATGCGGCAACACAGGCAAAAATGAATTCCATCCTTGGATAGGTTTTAAAAAGAAGAATGCTGATAATAGTAAAGGTATTAAGTTGTTAGAAAAAATATATCCAAATATGAAACAGGACGAAATTGAATTACTTGCTAAAGTGTCTACAAAAAAAGAACTTAAAGAATTAGCTGAAGAGTACGGCATTGAAGGCATAAAATTTTGAAAAGACTATTTACGTTTGGTTGTAGCTTAACAAGGTATCATTGGCCTACTTGGGCTGATATTTTAGGAAGAAGTTTTGACGAGTTCCAAAACTGGGGCAACCGAGGCGCTGGCAACAGACAAATATTCGAAAGATTTTCCGAAGCAGTTGCTAAAAATGATTTCTCAGAAGAAGATGTAATTTTTATTCAATGGACTGACTATCACAGATTTGATAGAAAATATGATAATCCTAATATGGAAGAAAGCTGGTACCAAGGTGGTAATTTACTTGTAGATGCAGAGAATGATCCTATAAAAATATTTGTACTAAGAAAGTTGTGGGAAGAAAACAGCTATATATTGCATACTTGGAATTTTATTAACGCAGCAGTTGTAATGTCTAAAAGTTTAAAATGTAAAGTTTATATGACTTTTGGAAACGATATTTCTAATGATTTAAGTCAAGATGTATTACAGCCTTATAAAAAAATACTAGACTATTCTAATTGGATTGATACTGACATATACCAGTGGCTTATAAAAAATTATGATAAGCGTACTAGTTTTTCAGGAGCACAGTATTGGACTGATAATAATAAAATGATCGACCATCATCCAACTCCTATAATGTATTATCACTGGTTAGATAAACACGTAAGTAAAAAATTAAATATAACGTTAGACAAAGAGTTTTCGACAAAGATGCAAGAAGTAGTTGAAAATGTATCCGTTTATAACGACTTAGGCGATGCAATACGTAACGCAGGTTATGATACTAACAAATATTATCAGAGAGGCTATTGATGATAGTAAAACCTTATAAATGCGAATATTGTGGCAACGGATATATGAAAGAAAAAACTCTTGCAGCGCATATGTGTGAAAAGAAAAGACGAGCATTACAAAAAGACGAAAAGCGTGTAAGATACGGGTTTTATGCATTCCAGAGATTTTATAAATTAAGTGCAGGAACTAAAAAAGAAAAAACGTATGAAGAATTTTGCACATCACCGTACTATAATGCGTTTGTTAAGTTTGGTAGTTTCATTAGTAATGTAAAGCCGTTATATCCTGAAAAGTATATAGACTATGTTGTAACTAGTGGAGTAAAATTAGATCATTGGGCTCGTGATAGTTTGTATGAAAAATATGTATTAGAATTTATTTTAAAAGAAGATGTTACTACAGCATTGGAACGTAGCGTAAAAACAATGATGGATTGGGCTGATGATAAAAGCGCACCTTGGAATCATTATTTTATGTACACCAGTTTAAACAGAGCAGTATGGGATATCAAAGATGGAAAGATAAGTCCGTGGCTCGTTCTTAATTGTGCAAGTGGCAAAGAAATGCTAAGTAAATTCAATGACGAACAGTTAGAAATGGTCTATCACGTTATTAATCCAGAACACTGGGCAATAAGGTTTAAACGTTTGCCTAAGGATGTTCAACTTGTTAAAGATATAGCAAAGGAAAGCAATTTATGAAAATTTTAATTATGGGGCTTCCGGGTGCGGGCAAAACTTGGCTAGCTGAAAGGTTACAAAAGCATATTCCTAATTGTGCTTGGTTCAATGCCGACGAAGTTCGTAAAATGGCAAATGACTGGGAATTTAGCGAAGATGCAAGAATACGCCAAGCTCGACGTATGCGTAATCTAGCAAATTATGAAAAGGGCGAAGGCCGAAATGTAATTTGTGATTTTGTTTGTCCAACTGATCTTACACGACATATTTTTGAAGCCGATATTACTGTATGGGTTGATACTATCGAAGAAGGACGTTTTGAAGATACAAATAAACTTTTTCAAAAACCTAAAACAGTAGATTATCATATTACAAAACATCTTGTTGAAGAAGACGGTGAAGTTGAAAATCTTGCTACAGCAATTAAACAATTAAATATTTTAGAAACGGAAATTATAGCAGTATGAGTTTTGATTGGAAAAAACCTACAGCACAAATGCTAGGACGCTGGCAACCTTGGCACGATGGTCACACAGCATTGTTTAAAAAAGCATTTATGGAAACAGGTCAAGTATGCATTATGGTACGTGACGTAGGAGGAATTGTAGGCAAAGATGCAGGTGCAGGAAGAACTACTACACAACAAGACGATAATCCTTTCGACATTGAAACTGTCAAAAATAATATTATTGACGGTCTAGGCAAAGAAGGCTTTATATATAATCAAGATTATATTATAATGTTAGTTCCTAATATTGTAGACATTAGCTATGGTCGTGGTGTAGGATATACCTTTACACAGCACGATCTCGGAGAAGAGATACATAGTATTAGTGCTACTGCTATCAGAGCAAGACTAAGGGAAGAAGGCAAACTTTGACAAATGTAATATATTTTTCTTTGTTTTGCAGAAACTCTAAAAGTTTAGAATATCTTTCTATGCTTTGCTATGCACTTGAAACTTTAGAAAAATATAGAACTGATAAGTTTGACGTTGTTGTATTTTATACAATACCAGATATAAATTTAAAGAAACATAAATTTTTAGGAAATTATAAAATACAAAAAAGATTTCCTTGGGTAAAATTTTTACAAAGCAAATATGAAGACAAAGATATTCATTTACATAAATGGTTTAATCTTGAAGATGTATTTGCATTAGGATACAACAACGTTTTTTATTTAGATTGTGATATAATTTTTTCTAAAGATCCTTTTTATGTGTTTAACAGATATAAAGGTAACGGAATTTTTCATCTAATAGAAGGCGAAGATACTGCTGCTTACAAAGTATTAGGCCGCGCCGGCGCAGCAAGTGGACAGTGGATTATTAATAAAGACACTTTTAGCTTGACATCTGACTTGTATAATAGTATAATAAAAATTAGAAAAGAGTTAGAATTTAAAGCATCCGAAGTGTTAAATAAAAATGAATATAAAATGTTTTATTCATTAAGCGAACAATATGCAGCTCAAATGGCTCTTATAGATCAAGGAATAGAAAGTAAATTATTAAGTCCGCAAGATGTAAATTGGCACAATGCATATACCTGGGTTGTTAATAACGGAAATGTTGAAATTAAAGATTTAGAAAAAACAGCAATAATACACTATCTAGGATCAAATGCACACATTGTATTACCAAAAAGACTGTTAACAGATAGACTAAAACATAGAAGAAATGAGCTAGAAGGAAAGTTATGAATTTAATATATTATCCAAATACGTTTTTAGATAAACAAGTTAAAGAAGTAGATCTTGAAAATCCAGGTTTTGATCCTAAAGAACTTAAAGAACAAATGATCGATGTTATGCTTGCTAACAACGGAATTGGCCTAAGTGCTAATCAAGTCGGACTCGATGCACAAGTTTTTGTTATGGGAGACAGTATTGAAAATAGCACAATTTGTATAAATCCAACTGTGCTACAGTATACATCAGAAACTATTTTAGATGTTGAAGGCTGTTTAAGTTTTCCAAATATATTTGTAAAAGTAAAACGTCCTAAAGAAATACTTGCAAAATGGTATAACGAAAATTTAGAAGAACAAGTTGTTAAAATTGAAGGCTATAGTGCAAAGTGCTATCTACACGAATGGGATCATCTACAAGGTGTTACATTCAAAGATCGAGTATCTAAAATGAAATGGGATATGGCTACTAAGAAAGCACGTAAATTGGAGAAACAACTTGCCTGATATTGATATCGACTTTGCAGATAGAGACATAGTGTTGTCAAAGATACAACATCGTGTTGCTACAATTAATACAGAGAAGAAACACAATACAGGTGTATACGTTACTGAAATTCCTCATAACCCTGTAGACAACTATTCAACTATTGATTATAAAATTGCTGAAGATAGAGGTTACTTTAAACTAGACTTCCTTAACGTAAGCATATACAAAGACGTTAGAGACGATGCACATCTAACAGAACTAATGAAAAGAGAACCACTATGGGAACTATTGGAGCACGAAGACTTCAGCGAAAAAGTCTTTCATCTAAACGGGCACAACAGTCTGTTGAAACAATTGAAGCCTCAATCGGTAGAACAATTAGCAGCGACACTAGCTATTATTCGACCAGCCAAGAGACATCTAGCGAACGAAAGCTGGGAAACGATAATGAAAGAAGTGTGGACAAAGCCAACTGACGATTCGTACTACTTTAAAAAAGCACACGCTATATCTTACGCAATGGCGTGTGTAGTACATATAAATTTATTATGTGAACAAATTAGTTCTTAGGCTTACGAACTAATTGTACACTTCTTCTTTTTACCCGTTTAATAGATAAATTATTTAAATTTACACACGGACCTATTGATACTTTTACATCTTTAGAATTCATTGTTATTATACAATACCTAAAGGGATCCATTTCTCTTCGTAGAAATATGTTTATTGGAATCAGTCTATTTGATTCCCACCACCATATATCTCCTAAATCTAAAAAGGCGTGTTGCTCTTCTAGTGTATGTAGGTTAGTATATACATACATACTAGTTACAGTAGCATCTTGGTTTATGATGATACCGATGTATTCATCCCCTCCGTATGTAACTACTGATAAAAATGGAAATTTTTCTTGTATATCTTTTGTTAGCATTGTTTTCCGATAAATATAGTTATGCAATTAACACCTAGATATTTAGTCTCAAATTTAACCAAGCTCGTTGCAAATGAGAGCGGATTCATAACGGAGTACAGACCAGTGTATAGTAGACAATTACAAGTATATAAAGGCATAGATAATGTCTTAGATTTTAGATTATATAACGCAGATCAGCGTCCGATAATAATGACAAATTACACTCCGAAATTTGTTGCGTTTGACGAAAACAAAACGATGGTGTTAGAAAAGGACGGAACGGTATTAGATGACGGGTCTAGTGATGTTAAAGGTAAATTTAGTGTTACTATTACTGAAAATGAATTGCTTAATATTAAACAACAATTTCTTTCGTATAACATATATCTAGTAGATTCTGCAGGTGATAAAATTTTAACATACAATCATAGCAACTTTGATAATGACGCTACAATATATGTTAATGCAAAAACATTCCCAGGTCCATTACTAACTTACGAAGTAACACAATTTGAACAAACACAAGTAGATTCAAACGAATGGATAAGCGAAACAATAGACGCACAACCTGCTATTAATGGCAACGAAGCTCTACACACCGCAGCAGTGTATACAGCGTCATACAGCGGCGATGTAGTGGTGCAGGCTACTCTTGATAACCAAGTAACAGAAAGCACACAGTGGGCTGATGTAGCAACGTTAACCTTTACTGGAAATGAATTAACTCCTGAACCTGTAAATTTTAATGGTGTGTTTAGTTACCTACGTTTTAAAACAACAGACAATCCTGCAAACAAAATAACTAAAATTTTAGTTAGAAACTGATTGACATCTAACACACTCTGCGCTATAATAATAGTATGAGTGTAGTAAGCGATACAGTTCTGACATACTTGCCGGCTAAGCGGAAAACAACTCCTAGTGGCTGGCTAAGTTTTAATGCACCCTGTTGTCATCACAATGGCAATAGTGCAGACACTCGCGGTCGTGGCGGATTGATTAGTAATCCAGATGGTGGTGTTAGCTATCACTGCTTTAACTGCGGCTTCAAAGCATCCTGGCAACCGGGCAGGAACTTTAGTCACAAGTTGCGAAGGCTCTTACAATGGATGGGAGCGCCTGACGATATAATCAACAAGGTGGCACTTGAAGTGATGAGAGAGAATGAAGGTGTACAAGCAAAAGAACGTATTGCTGAACTTCCTACATTCAGTACTGTTCCGTTGCCAGATGATGCTATTAGACTTGCAGACCATCAATGGGCAGAAGTAGGCACTATACCAGAGCGTATGGTTAATGTGTTCCAGTATATGCTAGAACGCAATCTACGTATAGATGACATTGACTATCACTGGTCACCTAGTTTAGGTTATCGTGATAGGCTTATTATTCCTTTCTATTATGAAGGTAGAATAGTAGGCTGGACTGCTCGTGCTATTACACCAGATAAGAAACCCAAGTACCTTACAGAAGTGCAGCCGGGTTATGTATTCAATCTAGATGAACAACGTCATACTAAAGTATTCTGTATTGTGTGCGAAGGACAGATCGATGCACTACACGTAGAAGGATGTGCTCTGGGTGGATCGGAAATATCTGACCAACAATCAATGCTACTAAATAGATTGCAGAAACAAATTATTGTTGTACCTGACAGAGATAAGGCAGGTAGCAAACTTGTTGAACGTGCAATTGAACTAGGATACAGTGTTAGTATGCCAAGTTGGGCAGATGACATCAACGATATAGGTGATGCAGTTGCACGTTATGGAAGGCTATATACATTACACAGTATTGCAACAAACGCAGAAGAGTCACCTTTAAAAATTAGACTGAGAGCAAAAAAATGGTTCGTGGAATAAAAAAAATATTAAAAACAGTATGGAGATGGATAACCTGGCCATACTATAGGATTAAAGAAGAAATTCGATTTCGTAAGCGTATAAAAGAACTGCGGGAAAAGGACCCGTTCATCTACAAATGATAACCTGGGGAATTGTCGGTAATAGCCACGACGCAAGTATTGCAGTTTTTGACGATGCCCGAAAAGGACTTGGGCCTAATCGGTCACGACTAATGTGGGCAGGCCTTTCTCGAGACTTTAGCGGTGTACCTAATGACCCTGATCTAAATAATGCTATTGTAGAACACGCATTACAATACGGCAAGCCCACTAAAGTGATATGGTACGAACGTCCGTTTCTAAAGACACTGCGTCAGTACTGGGCAGGCCAAGGTTGGCTAGGCAAAGAAAATGATATTAGGGCTTACCTCAAACGTTGGAACATTACTTGTAAGATAGAGTATACCCAGCATCACAAATCACACGCAGCCTACGCATATTACACTCAGCCTCACGATGATTGTGCTGTAATATGCTTAGACAGTATTGGAGAATTTGAGACCCTAACTATATGGCACGGTAAGGACAACAAGCTAAAGAAGATACACTCGCAGGGCTATCCACATAGCCTCGGACTGTTCTATAGTGCTATGACACAACGTATGGGATTACAAGCACAACGTGATGAATACTTGGTAGCACAGTATGCTCAAAAAGGAAACAAAGAAAGATTGTTTCAATTAATGTGGGATGAGATAATATCAATGACTGGATTAGGTGTAAACCCTCGAGTTACCCTACACGAAAATTTACATAGAGGTTGCAGCTGGTGGCGCCCTGAATTGTGCAGCGAGCAAGACATATACGATATAGCAGCAACTACTCAATCTATATTTGAATACTGTTTGTTAAATCTAAGTGAGTGGGCTCATATAAAAACAGGTAGCACTAATCTAGCACTAGCAGGCGGCGGAGCACTCAACCGTCAGGCTGTTGAAAAAATTAAACCACGTTGGGACAATGTGTGGGTTCCGACTAATCCGGGCGACCCAGGTAGCTGTATAGGCGCAGTACTAGCCAAAACAAAAACAAAAATAAACATTGACAATCTATGGCACAAGGTAGTATAATACAACTATGACAAGACAAAATACAGATTACGGATACGATATACAAAAGGTATATCTAGAAATGTTTATGACAGACGCTGAGAGCTTTGTACGCTGTCAGGGTGTGTTTGATCCTAAGACATTTGACAGACGACTACAACTGCCTGCTGAGTTTATTAAAACATATGTAGAAGAACACAATGCATTACCTACGTTTGATATGGTTAATGCTGCTACTGATGTTCAATTAAAGAACCCTGGACAACTACAAGAAAATCACTATGACTGGTTGTTGCAGGACTTTGAAACGTTTAGTAAACACAAAGCACTAGAAGCTGCTATTCTACAAAGTGCAGATTTACTTGAAAAAGGCGAGTACGGCCAGTGTGAAGATCTAGTCAAACAGGCTGTGCAAATTGGATTGCAAAAGGACTTGGGTACAGATTACTTTGCTGATCCAAGAGCAAGACTAGAAGCAATTAAAGATAAAAATGGACAAGTAAGCACTGGCTGGCCTACACTAGATAAGAAACTGTTTGGCGGATTTAACAGAGGCGAGCTTAACATCTTTGCAGGTGGTTCAGGTTCTGGCAAGAGTTTGTTTATGGCTAATATGGGTGTTAACTGGTGTCTTGCAGGTATGAACGTTATGTACCTAACATTTGAGCTTAGTGAAAATCTAGTTAGTATGCGTCTTGATGCAATGACTTCAGAAATTCCAAGCAGAGATATTTTTAAGAGTATCGATGATGTTGAAATGAAAGTCAAGATGATTGGTAAGAAGTCAGGTGCGTTCCAAGTTAAGTATATGCCTACAGGCAAGAACGCAAACGATGTTCGTGCTTACTTAAAAGAATATGAAATTAAAACAGGACGTAAAGTAGATGTACTGTTAATTGACTATCTAGATTTGATGCATCCAATCGGACAAAAGATTAGCGCAGAGAACTTGTTTGTTAAGGACAAGTATGTATCGGAAGAGTTACGTAACTTGGCTATGGAACTAAACTGTATATTTGTTACAGCATCGCAGTTGAATAGATCCAGCGTAGAGGAGATTGAATTTGACCATAGTCATATTAGTGGCGGTATATCGAAAATTAATACAGCGGACAACTTGATTGGTATCTTTACTAGTAGAGCTATGCGTGAGCGTGGACGCTATCAGATACAGTTGATGAAAACTAGAAGTAGTTCAGGTGTAGGACAAAAGATTGATCTAGGCTTTGACATAGACACACTGCGCATCATCGATCTAGGAGAAGATGATGACGGCTCTACAGGTACAAACACAGGTGTCACAGGGTCTAGTTCAATTGTTGCCAATCTAAAAAGAACTAACAGTGTGCCAGACGAACCTGACACAGGCGCACCTGCTCCTAAGATAAGAGCAGAAACAGACAGCACCAAACTGAGACAGTTCTTGAACAATCTCGGAGACCAATAATTGATTTGGGTATTTGGAGACAGCTTTGCCAAAGATCACAGCACAGACTGGCAGTGGCAGCATCTTCTTGCAAAGTATTTTAACACCGAAGTACGTATTATAGCAGACGCAGGTTGGAGCAACGAAAAGATAATTTCAGAGTTTGCACTTGCACAGGTACCTGCTCAAGACTGGAGCATAGTGATCACAACAGATCAAATGCGACACTGGTTCTTTGAACATCATCCTGAGTACACCAATTGGTACAATCTAAAAAAGCTAGACATTGATCCTTCAGGTAAGCGTGAACTAAAAGCATTAGAGTTGTACACACGCCATCTAATGAATCCTCGTGTGGACACGTTTAATTGGTTGTGTCACACACACTATCTCAGTGCAGTTGCTACAGACCAAACCATACACATACAAGGATTTGCCAACTCAGCAGAGTCAGCAGCAGTGGGTACTATCACAACACTGGGCACACTCACAGACACTGTAAGCGAATGTGAATTTGCCAGTGACGCACATCGTAGAGCCTGGCGTCTTCGTGGAGCAGACACTAGACTAAATCACCTCAGTCCAGTTAACCATCTTACGCTTGCAGACAAGATAGCTGAAGCAATACAAGGCAACACCCGCACAATTGATCTACACACCCAGTTTGAAAAGAATTTTCTTTGTGTTTAATCGGTATAAATAATACACAAGGAGAAAGCACGATGGCAGAACTATATGAGTATACATCACCACAAGGCGTAGTACAAATTCGTGAGCGTCCTGTACTGATTGTAAACAGAGACTTTGAACAGGCAGAACCTACACCAGAAGGTGCAGCAGCTGAAGCAGACGCACTGGCTACACTAGAGGATGACACAGAATGAACGGAAGACTAGCCGCAGTAGATATCACCGCAGGATCTACACCAGAAACAGTATACGAAGCACCAGATGACATACGGTATGCAACTCTAAGCATAAGTGTGTGCAACAGAGGTCCTGACACTGCACAGATAACAATCTCCGGAAGCTCAGTTGATGCAGCAATCGACACAGCCAACATCATCGAATACCGCACAGAACTACTAGCAAACAACGTACTAGAACGCACAGGCATCATAGTACCACAAGGTGAATTCCTAGTAGTAGAATCAGATCAGATCAATGTAAGCGTAGTAGTAATGGGTGCGGAAGCAACCTAACAGCGCGAAGCGTTTAAGCCAAAAAACGGCGAAGCCGCCTGCGCTAGAGCACAACAGCCGCGAAGCGGTAAACGCTTTTTGCGCACAAAATACAGCGTTTACCTACAGCAAATCTACAACCCCACTACAACGATACTGCGCAACACTATAGTATTGATTCTGACACAACCATAGCGACAGACGTCAAACAACGCACTGCAATACCCCTTAAATATAGATTAGCGAAAAGATGAGTCTTTAGACATCAATCACGATGGGTTTGAATGACTTTGAGTCTGATAGTACCAGTAGTGCTACAAGCTGATCTCTTGATGTTTCAAAAGCTATTTCGCTTGCACTAGTTTGAAATGACTCTATACCATAATCACAGAATAGGTCTATGGTAGCACAGTATGTGACTGACTCTTTGAGCGTTTGTGTTCTTGGCTCTGGATCGTATATGAGTTTTATTTTATACATAACAATAATAAAAAGTGCGTACAGTGTGTCAGCTAGTCTGCTGTAGATATGTAGCTATGCTATAGCACGTTGGACACAATGTTCAAACTGCGAGTAAGCACTGTACGCACACAATTACTTATCCTAGTAGAACCTTGGTGCTACAGTCGAGAGGTTCTCGTTTAAGCACTATATAAGAGCTAAAGCTCTACACGCTTCGCTAGTCGCTTGCGTGTGTTAGCTTCGCTGTGTCTAAGAGGCTATGTCCGAAATGGGTTCTGTGTGAAAAAAATTTGGTCGCGCAAAAAATTGTGGTGAAGTACTTACAGAAGTGAGGTGGTGATTTTGCATCACCCAATTTTTAAAAAGCGCCGTTAAGCATAAGCTGTAGTTATAGCAATAATTAATTTATATACCCCGACCCCCC
>Ga0102963_1000563_pt1 | contig 16027 bp, 20 predicted proteins | sample SalPon2_C_H2O_MG_2_FD_84522 | JGI IMG/M metagenome (GOLD analysis project Ga0102963, IMG submission 84522) | Salt pond water microbial communities from South San Francisco under conditions of wetland restoration - Salt Pond MetaG SF2_C_H2O_MG | ecosystem: Environmental > Aquatic > Non-marine... | reverse complement strand
TACTATTACTCTAGTCGGTCAAGTTGGATTTGTCAAGCCCCTAGGGGTACTTGTTACCATTTTGTTATAATTGGATTTGACAAAGGCGTACGGGTAAGGTACAATGTTGTGCGCACTAATGGCGTACGGGTTATCTGTCAAATCGTGTACCGTACATCTATAAACAATTTTCAGATTTTTATGAAATACAACCTATACGCCATAAAATCATTTTTTCAGATTTTGTGGTCTTTGGTTTGCTGCTATAAAGATCTCGGGGTCTAGAACCTGATCGCCCTTATGAACTTCGAAATGAAGATGGGGACCTGTTGATAGTCCTGTGTTTCCTATATATGCTATGTGTTGTCCTTTAGAGACCTTATCCCCTACTGATAACGATTTGGTAACATCGGATTGACGTAGGTGAGCATATATGGTAGAATACACCAGCTCGTCGTAGATCTTATGTTCGATATATATGTGGAGACCGTATTCTCCCTTATGCTCTAGACGGGTAATGACTCCGTCCATTGATGCGTATACCTTATTGTTACGATCTGATAACGGAAAGTCTACGCCTTGGTGGTTGGTTGAACATGCTTTGCAGCTAGATAGGAATCGATATCCGAAGTCACTTGTGATCTCGTCTGGGTTGTCTACTGGCCACACTGGTTCTAGGCGTAGTACGACATCGTCTTTAACGATTTCTGGCTGCACGTTGCTTGTTACTACAAACCTTACGTAACGATTTTCTTCTTCTTCTGAGTAGCCGTAACTGTACGGCACTGCTGACAGTCCCATAAACACAAGGGGTAGCGTTAATGAGAACAACAAAGTAATTGCCTTAAGCATATACATCCACCTATTATAAGCTTGGTTTAAAGGATATTTTTCTTAATGTACGACAGAACGATCTCTGGAATGTGTGCACCTTCGTACAGCTGCTTGTGCTTAGCTTCTGTTACTGCACGTCCGTAGCGTTGTGAAAGAACGTAGCTCTCCTGTGCGATATTAAACAGCTCTGTGGACTGATTATATCGAACGAACTCTACTTCTTGATCCGTCTCGAACTCGAGGTACACAAGAGGAGAATCTGCCTTAAGGTTAAATGTCTCCGAAGTAAGTGGAATGTTGTAAGACAAACCAAACTGCTTGTAGAAACCATTTAGTGGTCGCTCTTCACTTTCGAACACAGCATTCTTAACTGGTGCTTCTTTCGAGGGCAGAGATGTCTTAATCTTGACATCTGAGTCTGCATAGAAGTGCCAATTCATGTTGTATCGAATAAGTGCATGTTCGGGTAGCTCACTTCGATCTGGCTGCAAGATAGCAAGCATTGCATCTGACTCTACAAAGCCACGGTGAACCTTTCCTTTTTGGATTCGATTAATCTCTTCCATAGGCAGCTTAAACTCATCGTCGATAGCTGACTTGATAACGAACTTATTCTTATCAATCTTGTCTGGATACTGATAGATGTATGTCCAGGACTCATCTTCAAGCTTAAAGTTTCCTGGGGTCCAGTAAACAGTTAATTTCTCACTCATTCATGTCTCTCTTTCGGTGTATATGGAATATTATACCTGCTTAGGTACAATTCCACAAGTTTATACGAAATATTATTTTCGTTTGCGATTTCCTTTGTACTTTTTCCTAGAGCGATTTGCTCTTCTAGGTACGTCTTGTTGTGGTGGTTCTTCATCTCTCTCCTCTTTTGGTAGCATCCAGTTGTCATCCCATAGGCTACGTGTCAAATCAGTTTCCCATCTATTCTTTATCTTATCCAGTATATCATCTAATTCGTCAGACTTCTTTCCGATCAGCTCATCGAAGAAGTCTTCAGGCATATTACCATTTACCTATTGGACAAGATGCTTGCTTTAGTGTGCTTTTTAGTTTCATGAAACATCCACACTTTGTACATTTTGCTAGTCGCTTATTGAAAGCGGGACATGTGTTACAAATAGCCAACCTAGACTCAATCAGCTCTCTATCTGATCTAGGCTGTGATGGATCGAAGAGATCCAAGAACTCGACATCTCCGTTTTCTTTCATTATTTAATTATAGCAGATTGTCTTTTATCTCTCGCAGCAAAAGCTCTCTCATATTTGTTTTGGTAAATAGATTGTAGCGGTCTACGAGGTTCTTTAAGAATCCGTATCTGTCTGACTGGACAATCTCGGTAGTGAGTTTAGCAATCTTATTGTTGAGAATAAATCGCTTAAATTCAACTGGCCTATCTGTTTCAAATTGGATGAATGCGAGGGGATCATCTTCTTTGACTGAAAAGCCTCTAGCATCAACAGGCACATAGTACTCTAGGTTAACTGGTCTAAACCATCTTCCAATGTTGAATGATCCTGATGCTAGCATAGCTCCTTCTACAGGACTCATAGCTGGGTAGTAAGGTGCACTGTATCTCATCGTAAGGTCTTCTTCACTAAAGAAGAACCATGAGTGGTTGTACTCTAGGTTGACATAGCCTTCCATCTGATTCTCTCTTGACTTGCCTAGCTTGACGTTAGAATCGACGGGTAGATCGTAGTGCATCCCATTATCATAGTAAACATCCTCTAACAATCCATCTGGGAAATCGAACTGATTCGTGATTGTAGAGTTCAGCGAAAATACGTTTTTAAAAAAGAAGCGGGATGCAGGACATCTCAAAGAAGCACTCCCATTGTATAAAGAACTAAAGAACTTATCTGAAATAGACTTAGGCTCTTGGTATAAAAAGTTCCAAGACTCTTCATCTGCAACAAATTGTGCTGGAGCCCAATAGACTGTTATAGGTTTCTCTCTCATGTTTCTATCCTATCATAAAAATCGGGGGATTCACAACGACGAAGTCGTTCTTGATCAAACACTAATAACCCCCAGTATAACAACACTTGATCATATAAAAAGAGAAGAGGGACCCTATGGTGGAATGGTGGTGGATAGGGCCCCTCTTGGAACACCTAAAGTGTTCGATATATAATATAGCACACTATACTTCGGATATGCAAACTATAATGTGTTTGTTACCGTTTTGTTATAATTGCGTAGCAATTTTAGGCGGAGCCATATAATTTGATATTTGAACATGTTGCCCAAAATATGACGTATAAGTCATAGTGGGCATGGGGGTTCATGGGAACTCTATTCAACGCGAACTTAAAACCAACTCTATTTTGCGCGAATCGCCTTGCGGCGAACTCTAAAATTTTCGAGCTTTATCCACATAGTTATGCACATTTTATTAACAATCTTTTAAAAAACTATTTATAATTGAATAGCCATGGACCCTAACGATATCCTTCTAATCCAGATCTTTGCAGCAATAGGAACTGTTCTCGGAGCGGTGCTCCTTTTTGCCAAAGTTATCTACCCCATGTGGAAACGCATCAGCAAATGGATGAACACCTGGGAAGACTTCATGGACGACTGGTTCGGTATTGAGCCACGACCAGGCAGATCAAGAACGAAGGGCGTTATGGAAAGATTAAACGAGATCGACGGAGAACTCAAAAACAACGGTGGGTCATCAATCAAAGACGCAGTAGACAGAATTGAAAAAGATGTTAAAGAGCTTTCAATGGACACCAAAGGAATCAAAAAAAGATTAGAAGATGGCGATCAAAGATTTGATCAAATTGAAAAGCGTCTAAATAATTTGGAGAAATAAGCTTCCCTATATATAATATATATATATATATATATATTAATAATATATATTTACTATATATATAACTTATATATTTATATCTAATAATTATTAAAAATAATAAAATACCACACTTTCCTGAGAATTCAAAGCTCTTTTCTGAGAATTATGTTACAATTAGATAACGATAGGATATTTATTAATATTTCTTGACTAAAAATTTATTAGGCCGCTAGTCCCCAAGGTTGTCTCTCTCTCATACCCACCGCCTTGGGGGCTAGCTTTTTTATAAAAACAATAACAATCTTCTTATTGATCTGTTATAATAATTGAGGAGGATAAATGTCATTTCCAGGTACCTATAACATCAACTATTATTACGGTGATACCTTTGAATTTAGGGTGTACCCAAAAAACGCTAATGGAGCAATCTTTGATTTAGATACTTTTACATCTGCAAAGTTTACATTAGCTCCTGCTAGAGGCACAAGCCTTGATGATCAGATTTCTTGCTATGCAGCTATCTCTCCAGATAAAACAAATGTCCTTTGTGCCATTAGTCCTGAAAACGCATTGATCATTGATCCCTCCCAAGATTATGTTTATGACGTTGAAATTAGAAAGTCTGCTTCTCCCTACGATATCGTTTACAGTTTGCTAACTGGAAGCGTAACGGTTACTTCAGATGTTACCCAGCCAGGTACGGCAGCCCCACAGCCTATCCCCAACAACCCAACAGATCTCGTTGTAAACGAAGTTGGATCTTCAACAATCAACGTAAGTTGGACAGCACCAACCGAGGGTGGAGAGGTAACGAACTACAAGCTCGCAATTATTCCCTACACCACAAACTCTTCTGCAATTCAAACAGCAATCGAAAACTCTACAACGACAATCTCTTCATCGAGCACGGCTTACGTTTTCTTTGGTCTGTCAGAAAATACCGAATACAGCGTAATAATTTCATCATCAAACGCAACTGGTGATGCAGACTCTGTTACCGCACTTACCAACGCGGACCCAATTACAACAGCAGATGACCCAACAACGGTAGACCCAGACTTCTTTGTAACTACCGACGGAAGCGTTGCATACCTTATCGACAACGTCGCTAATGACACAATTACCGTTATGCGCGGTCAAACATATGTTATCAATCTTGACGCCGAAGGCCACCCATTCTGGATTCAGACAACTGGTGGCGGGTATAGCGCAGTAAATGTTTACAATTCTGGAGTAGTCAACAATGGAGCAGAAACTGGAAACATTTTCTGGACCGTTCCTCAAGATGCACCAGACACACTATTCTATCAGTGTCAAGTTCACACCGTAATGGGCGGAGTTATTGCTGTAATTAATGACGGAGGCTCATAGTGGTAGACGTTATCGTATCTTCAGATAACCTAACCGTACTCGGAGGCCCAGAAAGAATTGATGTTGATCTAAACATCGGCGCAGAAGGCACAAGGGGAAACACATTTTTTATTGGTCTAGAAGCTCCTTCGTCTTTAACCGAAAGCGACTTCATTACACCTCCAAAAATTTTCGATGTATACATCATCAATGACCCAGCCAGCAATAATTACCTGCAGGCATATCAGTACTTAAACCAAGATGGCGTACTTACCTGGGTTCCAACATTCAAGATTACAAACAACGTAGCTGCTTTTAACAAAGTGCTTACTTTTAATTCTGGACAGGCCAGCTTGCAGGTTGATCTGGCAGAGGTTGGACTAGACGCTATCACTTTCGATTCATTTGTCAACTCTTTTGCATCTTTTAACGTTCAGGTAACCATTAGCAATGTTGAAGTATCAGAGGCACCAGAGGGTCTTATCGACAACAACCCAGTTGCATTTTCTTTTAATGTGGGAGATGCTTACTTTGATAACACTGGAGGAGGGGACCCAGGAGAGTATCCTATGAAGCTACCCCTGGACTTTGTCGCAGCCGAGCTTTCTGCTGGGTCTTGGCAAAACCTCGACGGTAAAGATGTTATTGCTCACATAAGGATTGAAGTTGCTGATCCCACAGATGTTATTACTAACCTTGGAGGTGGTCAGTCCTAATGCCAGAATATATTGGCGCGGAAGGCGCAGCATTTAATACAAAGATTCCAGTAATTAATGAAAACGCTGATATCCAAACAGCTTTTAGACTTTATCACTATGGAGAAAATAATTCTGGGCTGGGAACGCTAAACTCTGACTCCGTGGCTGGATTCTTGCAGGCATTGCAGGATAACAAGATTGATATTAATCCATCAATTATTCCGACTTCTGCAAATCTAAATGACTATGTCACATCTGGATTTTATGCTCAAAACTCAAACACCAAAGCTTCTACTGGAATTAACTATCCACTTGTTCCACCAATTATTGGACAGCCCTACGCTGGCTTGCTTAGAGTAATTAATGATGGCACCAATATCTATCAGGAATACCAAGTTGCTGGTATCCCCACAAACCCAGTTTACTGGAGGGCATACTTTGGAAACCTAGAGTGGACCGATTGGCAAACATTCGCTCAAGACGGTCACGTGCACGATGACAGGTACTACACAAAGAATCAGTCTGACAACAGATATCTTCCAGCAATCAAATATCTAAATATTAGGCAACCACTTCTTAGCTCCAACAATTACACTATTTCACTTCTCGATGAAAACTCTTTGGTTATGATCGACAACCTCTCTATTCCAAACACCGTAACAATCCCAACGAACGCCCAGGTCGAGTTTGTTGTTGGAACTCAAATTACTGTTCTCCAAAAGAACACTGGTCAGACAACTATTCAAGGACAAAATGGTGTTACCGTAAGAGCTACCCCAGGAAATAGACTAAGAACAATTTGGTCTTCTGCTTCTTTAATTAAAATTGGTCAAAATGAATGGGTTGTAATCGGGGATCTAACGTAGGGGAGAGCCGATAGTGAAACCAAATCCACATCCAGTAGCCGCATCAATCAGAAAAATCTTCATTGACTTTTTCGAAAGAGGCAATACTCCAGACGGCCTAGGGCCATCGGTAAACGGTGGTCTCTGGGATGTACTTAGGGGTGCTTTTAAAATTGATGGCTTCGCAGCTCAGTCAGATACAGATCCTTCCGAGTATCCTCTAGCAACCGTAACCATGTCGGAAGAGGATGTTGACATCCAGATGTACGGTGTTGATAACGGCTCTGCCGCAGCACTTTGGGTTACAGATGCTGGAAACTGGTTTGCCGTTGGAATTGATCAGCACCCAGTAGACTGCAACTGTGATGTTGGAACCGAGTGCAATCGATGGAACTCTTCAAATGTAACTGGCTACTATACCTTTGAGTCTGGCGGTAGAAATGCTTATACCTTTGCTTCTGGTGAGTACTGCCAGACTGTGGAGTCTGGAGGCAGAAACGCCAACTATCAAAGATATTGTTACTATGTAACCTCTTGTGTTAGGTATGTCTATAACGGATGCACAGCCTGGGCAAGAAATCTTGAGTGTGTAAACGCTATCTATAGCTATAACGCTCCAAACTATTCAACAACTTGTAATACTAATTTTTCCACCGCCTACAATTCTCCAAACTATACAACAAACATTGATGGTTACAACGCAAAAACATGTAACAGGTGGAACGAATATACCTTTAACTGCGAAACTTGTTATCCACAATGGATTAGGGTCTTGCAGTCTGCAGCAGGAACTGTCACAACACTGGCTAGCTTCCTGGCATCATCAGTGTTTAGAACAGAGCAGTCCCCTAACGGCACCCTCGATCTTATCGTTCAAGACTCTCCGATAGTAAACTTTGTTAGATCTATGGTTTTGAGGATCAGGGGCGAGCAGATTGAGGTAGACGCCTATTCAGATTCTGGTGGTACTCAAAAGATTGATTTGCAGGATGGAGATATCGTATATACTCCAACTGGAGCAGAGGTTACCACAAAGTATGGTATCATGGTAATTCCATCAGAGTATAATCAAACTAATAGATTCGGCGGTATCTCGATTATACGAGATGATTATTTGAACTAGTTATTTACAGAGGTATGAGATGAAGTTGATGAGATTTTTTGCACCCGCAAATATGCAAGGGTTTGCAGATCCAAAGCCAGCTAAAAGCTTTATACCAGATTGGTATAAGAACGCAGAAGTTAGCTACGAAGAGCACGGCCATAAGACATTCGGTCTTAAAACTTGTATGCCATATCTCGATGCACTAACTTCTGGTTACATGCTTAGTACCCCAGTAGATCTTTATATCAATGAAGAAAAAAATGAATTGTCTCATTTATTTAACTATGACGATTCAAGCCTAAACATTAGGTGGGATGGTCCACCACAATTTGGAGAGTTCATTTCAGAAAGGTCTGCAAAGTCTGGTGCGACTATGCCGAGACCACCTGGGCACTACCCCAATCATTTAGTCTTTAGGGGGTACTGGGCTACCAAAACCCCAAGAGGATATAGTATGCTTATGACCCAACCACTAAACAGACACGACTTGCCTTTTACTATTGCTTCTGGAATAATTGATAGTGATAAGTATTTCGCACCAGGGAATATTCCATTTTTTGTAAAGAAGGGATTCTCTGGAGTTGTACCAGCTGGTACTCCAATTGCACAACTCATTCCCATAAAAAGAGACTCCTGGACGTCTTACCCTAATGATCCATATCTAGCAGAAAAAGATATGATTCAGGGGGCTATTGTTAGAAACAAGGATACAAGCTATAAGAAAAAGTTTTGGCAGAGAAAGGCTTATGGATAATGCTTTTTAAAAGAAAGAAAATTCACAACACTTCTTACGAAGAGATGAGCCTGCTTGACCTGGTTAAAAACTATTTTATTTCCAGGATGCCATCTCAAAAAAGCAAGGTCTCTGAAGGCACGTTAAATCAAGAACCAAAGCACCCCGAAGGCGACATCACATACATAGCGATTGTTTTAGATGGCGTAGTAGAAGATGTCATGAGAGCGCAAAACAGATTGGCAGCACTAGTTCTTAGTCAGCCACAGTTCATAGAGTTTGATCCTAGCGTCGATAGACCACAAATTGGCGAGACCAGGTACAACGAGGGAAAGTTTGAATACCCCTCACAGCCACTTATTTCAGAGCAAGAGATGGACCGTTTGATTCAGCAAGAAAAGGAAAAAGTAGATGAAGATAAAAAAGAATAAGATTACTTTTCATTCTACAAGAACTGATTTAGAAATCCTTAGGCCAAGTTACTCTACCAAAAACGTTCCATCTTGGTACAGAACTATGCCAGGGGTTAAAGACAAAATCCAGACTGTTAAAAAGTGTGTGCCATTCTTAGACTCTCTTTCAATGGGGTATCACATCCCACTTCCCGCAGACATTGTCTGGAACAAAGAAGAGCAAATTGGAAAAAGTAATGCCAAGATTGATATCTACACAAATCATCTAGCTGTACAAACTGATGAAATGATCATACCTCCAGAATTTGATCCACAGCCACACAAATGGAGTAACTACTGGTATATTAAAACCCCAAAGGGCTACAGTACTTTATTCATACATCCACTAAACAGAATGGACTTGCCATTTTATTCTGCTTCTGGAGTTGTCGATACAGACTCTCATCCGCTACTTATTAATTTCCCATTTTTTATTCGTAAAGACTTTGAGGGAGTTATCGAGGCTGGGACGCCAATGATTCAAGCTATTCCGTTCAAAAGAGATAAGTGGTATTCAGAAATACTAGATCAATATGGTAGCTACACTGGGGATTATATGAACCACGAAGTCATGAAGCCACCCTTTGGCTGGTACAAGAGAAAGCATTGGTCCAAAAAGGAGTATCGATGAACGATAGGCCAGTTAGACCATGGGACCTTTACAACAAAAGCATGAACAGAGTGCCTTCTTCTGTTTTGCAGGAAAGGCTTGAGATTTGCGAAGGCTGTCCATTTTTTAGATCAAGCTTAAAGCAGTGCAAGAAGTGTGGCTGCATTATGCCACAAAAGGCAAAGTTGGCAGACGCCTTCTGTCCAGTTCACAAGTGGGGTAAGTTTGAATAAAACATTTTTTATTTCAATTGCAGCACAAGATGACGAAGAGCTGCAGCATACGGTTAGGTATATTTTTGAAAATGCAGATCGTCCAGAAAATATTTCTGTTGGCATAGCCCTAACTGCCATGTCTAGAAAAACTTTGAGGCAGGCCAAAGCTTTAACCAAAAAGTATAATGTCGAGATTGATTTTGTAAAACAAAAAATGAATGACTTAAGCACTCTTGGTATTGGCAAGGGGAGATCTAGGGCCAGCAGGCTATACAACGATCAAGACTACATGATTCAAATTGACTGCCACAGCTTCTTTGATAAGTCTTGGGATACCACGCTGATTGAATACTTTGAAGAAGCTAAAGACGTGGTTGGAGATGATCTATTTGTTCTTACCGCCATTCCTCCAGTATACGAATATTGTTGTTCAAAACATAAAGACCCAATCAAGAGTGGGCCAGATACTAGATACCCCTACTATGTGCTTAATGAATTCTTTGTGGATGTTGTCCCCAAATGGTCAGAGCTAGATGTTTCTATAGCCAGAGAAGAAAAGTTTTTGCCATCATCAAAGGTTTGCCCAGCTTTTATTATGGGCGACAAAAGGTTTGCCAAAGAGCCAGGAATATATGAGAAGGCAACATTTTACGATGAAGATTTGACACAAACCTTTAGTTTGTTTTCTCGTGGTTTCGCTTTTGTTTTTCCAAACGTCAAAGATTTGCCAGTTCGCCACCTAGATTCTGACGGTATTGTGAAAGGACACGACAGGTTCTTTTTACTCAATTACCTAGACCAAGAAAGGCAAGACATTCTACACCTTAATTTAAAAAAGGAGTACAGGGCTTTTGCCAAATCTGTTCAAGGAAGTAGGGCAGCAGAAGACTACAAGAAGTATTCAAAGGTAGACTTGATCAAAGGATTTTTTAGTCGAAACGTTAATATAGTGCCAGAAAGTTTTAGATGATGAAGGTAGCCGTTTATACTATTGCCCTAAACGAAGTTGGTTTTTTAGATAGCTGGTACGAAAGTGCAAAAGATGCAGACTACCTATTGATTGCCGATACTGGTAGTACCGATGGTACTGCTGAATCTGCCAGAGCTATGGGAATTAATGTAATTGATATTTCTATAAAGCCCTGGCGTTTTGATATTGCAAGGAACACCGCCTTGGCTGCCCTGCCACCAGACATTGACTACTGCATTGCTTTAGATATGGACGAAGTTCTTGTTGGAGATTGGCGCGGGGAGCTAGAAAAGGCTATAAAACAAAGTGTAACTAGGCCAAGGTATAAATACACTTGGTCATGGAAAGATCGTGAAGAGACTGTCCCAGATCTTCAGTATGGTGGAGACAAGATTCACCTCAGATCACACTACAGGTGGAAGCACCCCGTTCACGAGGTTCTTGTTACAGACAGACTACAAGAAAAACAAGAATGGTTTGATTTTGAAATTCATCATCACCCAGACACTTCCAAGCCACGTGCTCAATATTTTCCACTGCTCGAACTAGCGGTTAAAGAAGACCCATGGGACGATAGAAACGCTCACTATTATGCCAGGGAACTATTTTTTAATGGAAAGTTTAAAGAGGCATTTAGAGAATTTAAAAGACACATCTCCTTGCCTTCTGCAACTTGGGCCCCAGAACGAGCAGCTTCAATGAGGTACATGGCTAAGTGTTCTGTTGGAAAAGAAAGAGAAAAGTGGCTCAAGGCTGCTATCAAAGAAGCACCAGATCGAAGAGAAGCGATGGTCGATCTCGCATTGTACTACTACGATGAGATGAGCTGGAAGGATTGTTACAACACTGCCAAGAAGTCTATAAGAATTTCGCAAAAGCCTTTAGAGTATTTGGTTGAAGATTTTGCATGGGGATATCTGCCCTTTGATCTTATAGCCATTTCCGCATATTATATTGGTCAATATGAAGAGGCCTTGCTTTATGGCAAAAAGGCCGTATCCGCAGATCCTAAAAATCAAAGACTAAAAGACAATCTAGATTTATACGAAAGTGCTATAATTAAATAGTTATGATTACTTTCATTATGGATTTAGAAAATAAATGCTTACACGCTAGCGGTGAAGCAACATCTAACGATGTCACTGTAGAGTTTTACCTAGATATGGATCCAGGTAAAACAGCATTTAAAAACTTTGGTCACTCCTTTTCACTTAAAGGCCCTGGCGCATACACTATTGGAGATCAGGATGCAGACATAGTTTTTGAAGTTGAAGATCCAGAAAAAATTCAAGAATATAATTCTGGGGACGATGTAGATTTCCCTTTCTTGGTCGAGAGGCATTTTATTAAAAATCTCCACTCTGATTCAGAATATACTATCGAAGTGACTTTTAAGAATAGAAGAGAGCTTGTTACAGATTCATATACTTTTTCTATTCCAAAGCCACCAAAACCATATGACTCATGGGTTTGGGATTCAGAAACTAAAAAGTGGCTAGCCCCAGCTGAGCCACCAAGCTTGGTTTGGGACGAAGCATCTCAGCAGTGGATTATCCCATAAAACAAAATAAATAAATGCTATAATTAATAGTTGAGATATATCTTTAAGGAGATCGCTATTAATGGCCACTGAGCTAACTCGTATGCAGCAACGCCGAGGTACTGAGGCGCAATGGAATGATGCAAATCCAATCCTAGCCTCGGGAGAGGTAGGCGTCAACCTTACCAATGGATTTGTAAAAATTGGTGATGGTTTTAAAAGCTGGTCAGAGCTTCCTTATCAGATTGGCCCCACTGGTCCAAAGGGTCAAGACGGTGAACGCGGTCCCATTGGTATTGACTGGCAAGGCAGTTGGCAGGCTGGAGTTACATACACTCCCCCAGTAGCAGTTGAATACAATGGTTCCGCTTGGATTGCTATTCAGGAAAGCGTTGACGTCTTCCCCGCAGAAAATGCTTTTTGGACAGAAGTTGTAACCGAGGTTGGCCCAACAGGCCCCACTGGCCCAACTGGACCAACTGGTCAGCGTGGTTCAGATGGTATAGAAGGTGCAACAGGACCCACAGGTCCCACAGGTCCAACGGGTCCGACTGGACCAACTGGTCCTCAGGGTATTAAGGGTGACACTGGTGAGGGTGTTCTTGTTCTCGGTATCTTAACAGACGAAAATCAGCTTCCAACAACAAACAACAACCCTGGTGACGCATATGTCATTGGCGAAGATTTATGGCTTTATTCTATTGTTACAGATAGCTGGATCAATGCTGGAACCTATCGTGGTGCTGGTGTAGCTTTTGGCGGTACTCCTGGACAGTTGCTTTCAAAAGTTTCGGCAGACAACTATGACACAGAGTGGGTAGATCCCAAAGACGAGATTGCACTTCTTGACGACACAATTATTACCAACCCACAGGGTGGACAGGGACTTGTTTATGATGACCTTAATCAGGCATGGATTAACTTGGCTTCTGGTACTGGAAACTTTACAGTTTCCGATACAGCACCAATTGGACCAGTAAGTGGTGACATTTGGTATCGCACAGTTGATGGCCTTGCTTACGTATATTACACCGATGTAGATTCCTCACAGTGGGTACAGCTTGGTGGTCCACAAGGTCCCGTCGGCCCTCCAGGAGGCCCCACAGGCCCCACAGGACCCGCGTCAGATATCGAAGGACCAACTGGCCCAACAGGCCCAACAGGCCCAGAGGGAGGGCCTACAGGTCCTACAGGACCCACTGGACCCACTGGCCCAGCGTTTGGCGAAGGTCTAGCAGATCTTACAGACACAGCACTCAGCACACCAGAAGATGGCCAGACAATGGTCTATAACGAAACCACTGGATTTTGGGAAAACAGAAGCTTTATCGATACGATTGCAGAGTTAAGCGATGTCTCAATTGCTGGAGCAGCTAACAATGAAATTATATACTATTCCGATGGAACCTGGGTAAATGGCAGAATAGCACTAGAAGAAGCTTCCGACGTAACTGTTACAAATGTGGCAGATGGAAACTCTTTGGTATACTCTGGAGCTGGCTGGGTAAATCAGACACTAGAATATTCCGTCAACGATCTGACAGACGTGACTCTGGGCACAGCAACTCAAGATCATGTTCTTACTTACAACGGTGCAGCTTGGGAAAGTGCTGCATTGCCACCATTTGGAAAAATTTACCAGGTGCAAAGCTTCACTCAAACTGCAGCAGTTCAGACCTCAGACTATGTTTTGAATGGCTTTGGAGATGTTGGTATTTCCGTAAACATAACACCAATCAACGCTAGCAGCAAAGTGTTTATTACAATCAATGGTCAGATGTCTATCAGTGACAGCACCCAGCATGTATTTTTGAGACTTGTCAGAAATACCACGAACATTGCTCAATCGGTAAACGCAATCACCCTAGACTCTACACACTTCTTTAAGACAACCGATAGTGGTAACTCAATTCCATTCAGCATCTCTTTCCTTGACGAGCCAACATCAACTACGCAAACTACATATAAGTTACAGGCAGCAATCGAAAATGCTGGACGTGTGTTGTTCTTTAACCGCAACCTTGCTAGCGATGACTACAGGGGGGTAACAACAATTACCGCTATGGAGGTGATCCCATAATGGATCTTGGTTTAATTCTAGCTAAAGAATATGCAGATAAGCTTTGGACGCTTATTGGAAATGACTATGAAGATTTAGAGTGGAAAGACTCTTCTCCCAAGCCAACACTAGAAGATCTTGAAGCTTTGTGGCCAGGGGTACAGTTATCATCGAGCAAGCACAAGATCGATGAACTTAGAAGATTAGAGTATCAAAAGGTTTCAGACCCACTTTTCTTTGCATATCAAAGAGGAGAGGCAACAGAGCAAGAGTGGCTTGATGCCGTTCAAGCAGTTAAAGATAAATACCCCAACCCGTATTCAGCTTCCTCACAGGCATAAAGGTTAACAAACTTATAAAAGATTTGCTATAATAGTAAAGGCTGAAAGGTACTTTTTAGTATGGCATTAAACTTCCCCCTAAATCCAGCAGACGGGCAAGAGTACGAAAACTTCGTGTGGGTAGAATCAATTGGTGCGTGGCAATTTTCTGCACCCATTGGTTTAAATAATCTAACAGACGTCGAAGCCTCTGCCCCAAATGCTGAGGATCTGCTATACTATGATGGTACCCAGTGGGTAAATGCTTCACCACAAGATCTGAACGTCGGAGGCGCAGATGTGGGAGCACTATTTTGGATGTATGCGTAGGTAAAAATGGCAGAAATTGTACCAAAGCTTCTTTATATTGGTAATCTTCAGATGGGAAATGCATATACTGCCCCATCGGCAAGCGGAAGCTATGCAATTGTTAAATCAATCAACGTTTGCAACACTGGTACAGCCAATGAGACTTTTACCGCAAACTTAGTTTTGCCAGGAAATACTAATGGTGTACAAAATAAAATCTTGGCTGATGTTGTCCTAAGTGGAAGCAATACATTTTCTTATGAAACTTCTATCGTTGTTCCAGCAGGATCTAGCATTTATCTGTCTCAGCCAACCAACAATCTTACATTTACAATTAGTGGGGTAGAGTATAATGTCGTTTGAGTTTCTTAATCAGGGCCAGAGCAGTGATATTCAGGTGGTCACCCCTGAGGCCACATTTATTGATCCAGTATCTAAGATTCGTGTATCGAATCCATCAAACCTAATTGACACCGACTTTGAGTATGGTCTTCAGCCTACCAAGTGGGAAACAGTTGAAATTATTAATAATACTCCAGCCTTCTTCTCGAAGTCTGGTGACACTACGATTCCAGATATCACTGGTATTACAACTAACGCAGGTACACGAGAAATTACAGTTACTACAGCATTCCCCCACGACCTTGCTGTTGGTATTCCAATCCGTGTAGACGGCACAAAATCAATCACAGCTGATGGCTCTTATATTATTAACGCTACGCCTTCGCTAACAACTTTTACATATCTTTGTAGGGCAAACCAACCAGAAACCATTTCTATCTTTGACCTTTACACATCTATTATTACAGGTGAGTTCTTCCAGGGTTCTCAGATCAGTATCGACGATGCAGAGGGTATTGTTACAGATGCCGCTGGCCCGATCTCAACTCTTACAGTTAAAACAAAGAACAAGCATGGGTTTGGTCTTAACACACCATTCTACTTCCTAAATCTTAACTCTACTATTTCTCAAGAGTTTGACTCTAATAACAACTCGTCCGTGTCCTTTGACCCCACAAACAGTGCTACCGCTCAAACTTTTGACGGTTCAAACACACAGCTAAAGACACCAATTGATTTAAGTAATAGTGCCACGTCATCTCTATATGAAGCAAGCATTTCCTCAAGTAACGCTACAGATAGAACATTTACAGTAACATTCCCTCAAGGAGCAACAGAAGAGTGGCTTAAT